>VTLG01016916.1_pt1 | contig 14880 bp, 35 predicted proteins | sample 4694571 | NCBI WGS metagenome assembly VTLG01 (sample SAMN12604809, study PRJNA352737) | marine metagenome | biome: ENVO:00000447; feature: ENVO:00000209|ENVO:00000569|ENVO:01000036; material: ENVO:00002151; isolation source: viral sequences binned using virsorter ...
AGAGAGACCCCCATCAAACCTGGCCTGGAGCCTAATGCGAGAATGGATACACTTATGTAGTACCCCACCACCCCAGGCTCATGGTTACAGCCACCGACACAACAGCCCAGCCCGAGAACGCCTACTGCTACGGAGGTGTTTAGATGAAAGCAGTAAAGGAGATACAGGAGATATATCAGCAATACCAAAATCAACTCCATGAGTTATGGTGCGGTAAAAACACCAATCTCGACGCTGTGATTAGAATGTGTCGAACATCAGCAAGAAAAATAGAGTGTGTCTATCTCTATTCAAGAAGGAATCACAACACACAATTCGCAAGGACAATAGGCGAATATCTAGTGAACGAAATAAAGGATGAGCAATTTCGAGCTGAAAAACTCCAGAGAAAGTGGGCGGTGGAGTAAATGCTAGACTTTTACAGATTTATCTTTCACTACATCAACGAGCGTGACTCAAACCTACTATACACCGCAATCCAGGCATTTCAGAATCAACAAGTTACAGCCGAGTCAGACGGCACAGGAGGTGAATAGAACATGACGAAGAAACTACAAGACGCATTGAACGAAATTGCAGAGTCCACGGACTTCCCTGAAACACTCAGCACCGCTGACCTCAAGGGAAAGACGTTCCAGCTAAACGACATCAGAACAGTAGATGTCGATGGGGAGGCCAAGTACATCGGGATAGTGGAGATAGACGGAGAGGCTAGGGAAGCCTGGCTGACCGGCTCCAAGCTACACCGACAGGTCGAGGCTCTAGCTACATCACTACCACAGACAGTGGTAGTCACAAGGGGAGAGGGTCAGTACGACCCCTACCTGCTCAATCTGGCATAAGCAACAGGAGGCCAAGATAAGACGCAACCGGGGGAGGGGGGTTCGACTCCCTCCCTCGTAACTTCAGGAGGAACCAGAATGAGAAACAGCCGAATCTGCCGATGGTGTCAAGGACCGATAGACCACACCCAGGACAGGAGGCACAGGTGCGACAACTGCCCGCCTCCCAAGAGAAAGCACCTAAACGACAAGCGCAAGATAACCAGGATATTCAGAATGCGTCCCTAGCAGCCTTAGCCGACTGGTAGACGTAGACGACAGTTAGTATCACTAGAGCGGCGGAAGTGAAGCCGGCGATGACATCAGGCTCTTTACCTCTCAGTTTTCCTCTCAAGTAGTCGTAGGTGTTCTCAGCGCCTCTGAATATGGCTGTCCCTAGCCCTTCTACGAATTGTAGGCTGACAGCTCCAATCTCCCCTGCTAGATTCACAGCGTCATCAGCTAGTCCCTCAACTATCGGTATTCCCTCATCTTTCAATTTATTGAAAGCGTCTTCACTGATTTCTTCTACCTTCCCGTCAGCAGTCTTAGCCACGAATATAGTACCTAGGGTGGTAACCCCAATCCCGGCTGCAATAACCAGAGGCGCAACCATTACAACCTCAACTCCCCAGGAATGTAGGGGCATTTCCACCTTCTTCTCTGTATCAGGTTCCTAGATGTCTTGTCCCTTCTCCAGTTCCCCTTGATTTTAGCCGTCCTAGCGCAGTATGAGCGCTGTCTAGGGCTTCCGGGTACTCCTACCCTCACTTTGCTTGACACGGCCTGTACACGGCCTGTATATGGGTTCCTTACTTTGGGCATCATGCTCCCCCCAGCTTAGTACCCATCTTGACAACCTTGAAGGTGAATCCAGCTATCACGCTGAAGGCGAAGATTGGAACCATCACCCTGAGAACGCCCTTAGCCGTCCCTACCGTCCAGTACCCCGCAGCGTTGAGGATGCCGTCAGAGTCCTCTATCGCCATTCTAAGCCCTCGCCATGTAGTAGATGAGAGCCCCTATCGCAACCAGTCCGATGAACTCGAAACCGCCAGTGCCGAACATCGGCGAAGCGCTCCCCCCTGCTACGGGTGCGCTGTCCATTGTGATAGTCTGCCCTATCTGCTCCCTGTCGTCAATCGCCTGGAGCTGTTGCTGTAGTATCTGGGAATCGCTAGGCGCCGCTACCTCTGTGACCTCGTTGGTTCCGGGCCTCACCACCAGGTCTTCGGGCGATACCGCTGGCCTCTCGACACCGGGTAAGTAGTCCACCGACGGCCTCCCTCCAGGTCCTATCCCGCTCTGCCCCTGCGTGTTCACAGCTTGACCAGAGCCCGGCCTCACTGGCATGGGCGAAGTCATGTCCCTCATGCCGTTACTGACAGGGACGGGTCGGGCGAATGGGTTCTGCCCGGACATGATTGGGTCTTCGTAGACGTATGGCATAGTATCACTTCTTTTACTTGTAGAATCTACCCGATTTTCTGAACGGTCCTAAAAGTGGACTCATTACTTTGAAAAACCTATCTCGGCGGTTAGAACCCAATTGAACCTTCTTTACTTTTCCATCATACATTGATGCCATTACATTCGCATCCTTTCTATCAAGAGTGCTAAACACACTAACTTGAGGTCTTTTAGCCATCAGTACATACCCCTCTTTGCTCGCCTGGAGCCAGTGCTTCTCTTGCGCTTGCTCCTTCGCTTCGATGTGGCCGCAGCGTTCTCCGCAGCCCTCTTCGACTTGTACAATCTCTTCAGGGTCTTCCCCGTCACATAGCTGACTACCTTGTAGCCTCCTCTTACTTTCTTCACTGGCATTACTTCTTCCTCCTGAATTCACCTTTTACGAAATCAAAAGTTGGAAATCTAGCTCTTGCCTTATCCGCAGCTATTCTTCTGGCTCTCCTTTCCTTAGTTTCGTATATCCTCTTTAGTCGCATACGCTTCTCAAAATTGATTCTCCATTCTTCTTTAGCCATCTTTTCACCTCAATAAATCCTGGTCGTACCCTGCTCTCCGCTTCAGCCTCGCCAGCTTGTTCACTCTCGCACAGGCCCACTGTTGCTTTGACATCTTCGGTCCTGAGCCCCCTTTGACGCCCCTCACGTTGCGTACTGAACCGGGGTTCGTCTTCCAGGCCCCTATGCCCCTCTTGTAGCTCTTGAGGAGCTTGGACTTCGATATTCCCGACCTAGCTGATGCCTTGGTCACGCATGACGGATAGCGAGTCATCTGAACTTCCCTCCCCTAGCGTAGTACCGCCTCACCTGGGAGGCCGTGTATATACGTCCGGAGGGAGAGCGGAACCTGTTCTTCCCTATCCTCTTGAACGGCATATCAATCCCTCAAGACTAGGAATAGAACTACCAATCCTAAGATTGTGGCTTCTGTACTCATATCATCCCTCCTTCGATGCCTAGGTCTAGGCCGAGGCTAGTTGCGACCATGACAGCCACGCCCCTCCCTATCTTGAGAATCATATCCAGCCTAACCAGAACCTCGCTGAACTGCTTGTCCAGTATCTCGACCTTCTCCTCCAGAACGGTCAAGTCCTCCTCGACCTTGATTATCCTGGCGTGGTTGCTGGCGACTGTCGGCTTCATTTCTATCACTCCGGTATCCTCACCCAATCGCTAATCCAATCCGGGGGGCTAGGGAAGTTCTCAGCAGCCTCATCGGCAGTATCGTACTGTGTTATGTCCCTCAAGGCTTGTCTGTACTCCTTCAGCTCCTCAGACTTATCAGAGTCTAATGGGGAGTCCGTCGCCATCATGAAGTCCGTCAGTGCCAAGCACTCGTTCCGGGCTTGCCTCACTTGTCCGTAGTTGTAGTCCACTTGACCTATCACATAGAAGTACGGTTCTTCGCTCATCTCAATCATCTCATGCTAGTTGATACCACATAATAGGCCATTGTGCGCTCGCAGCGTCAGCGTTGTTTATGGTGGGGTTGTCACCCACTGTACTCGGTGAACCGCTTGTCGTGGGGTAGAACCTCCCCATGTCCGAGGTGCTAGCGGTGCTGTTGTTGGTTCGCCTTGCGGGATAGGATGACATGTCTGAACCTCCGAAGAAGTACAGTTGCGTCGCTGCTGCAGAGGAGCCGTATGTCCCAAAGAAGCCGACCCAATAGACCTCGCCTATCGCTATGGTCAAGTCCTCCCCTGCCTCCGCCGCCCACTCCCCGGTGACTATTCCAGTCGAGCCCGCCTCTGCAACGGTTACTGGGGCGGTGCATTTCAGAGTCCCTGCTATGTTGTTGGTTCCGGCGTTCCATAGACCTATCTCGAAATCCTGGTCTGAACCGCCAGTTGGCAGAGCGGCGACCCACAGCACCACCTTTGACAGAGTGCCGCTCTGTTGCATCACATGCGGTCTTATCCTAGTCAGCCCATTGGCCCAGCTTGTGTTCAAGGGTGCGTTGTTCCAGTTAGTTCCGTTGTAACCCACACCTAGATGTTCTGAGGGAGGGTAGGTGCCGGTCATGCTGCTCCCCAAGGAGTTCGGTATCTCCGAAGCTCCTCCAGCTCCGCTTGATGCCGCCGTCAATCTGCCTTGTGCGTCTACCGTCAAGCTAGCGTTGGTGTAGCTCCCAGGCGTCACGGCTGTATCGGCTAGCGCTGGGGCGGCGTCTGAGCGCATGAACGTCCCTGCTGTGCCATTGACTGCCGTACCACTGACCGTGGCCGTAGGATTGGCTCCAGAGGGTACGGAAACGCTACCAGAGCTTGCTGCGGTTATCCTACCTTGAGCATCCACTGTTATCGAGGCTAATGTGTATGAACCCGGTGTGACCGCCGTGTTCTCCAGGCTTATCGTAGCCGTGTCGGTTGCTGACATCGTGACTTTCGTGATTCCACCGCTACCCTGTAGAGTGAGGGTGTCGCCGTTGCCAACGGTCTGAGTAGCCCCGGCATCACCAGCGACATCGAAGGAGGTCATAGCCCCACCTCCGCCGGAGGTGTCTATCGTAGCTACGTTTCCCGATACCGTCAAGTCACCGTTAGTGACCTTGATGGTCGTTATCGGTCGTCCTACCGTCGTACCGTCAAGTGTTTCGACGGTCAATGGTGGACGTACCGGCCCCGACATCTATCACACCGTCGCTATCCATATCTCGATTGTTGAGTTCCCGCCAGTGGCCATGAAGTGAATCTGCTGTTGTTGGGCTAGGAACCCTACACCAGGTCCAGCGTCGAACACCAGGAGAGTCCCAGCGTCGAGGGTCATGTAGTTGCCAGTACCTCCGACTATCACACCAGACTCGTCATAGGCCATGCGTATGTCGTTGGCCCCTTGGTTCTTGATGAGTAGCTTCCCCGGTGTGGTCATTCCCAGGTCGATTGCCTGTGGCACGTTCTCGACCAGAGTTCCGATTCTTACTATCCTACCCATGTGTATCACCTACCGTTGTGAGGAGGGCGGGTAAAAACCCACCGCTCCCCATTACGATAACCACCTCAGACTTCCGCCTTTGAGTCGTCTAGGATTGCTGTGCTTACGTTGGTAGGCACTGATAGCGTCTGAACCTGTGCTGGTTGTGGCTTACCGCTGATTGGCGCTACTATCACTGGTATCACTGATAGGGTCCTTGCGGTTGTAGCTGTCACCTGGAGGCGCAAGTCATCTGCTAGACTCAGGTTGAACAGTGGTAGGAAGATTACTCCTGCCACGCTCTGAGCGAACTCAAGACCGTCAGCAGTTGCAGGGTCCATGAACTCGATGCCGTTGTAGAGGTCGCCGTTGAGCGCTCTCCAGTAGTCCATCGGAAGCGAGAAGTCAGACTGGCTGACTACCCTTACCTCTGTGATGTCCCCATCGTTGGCCCTGTCGTTCTGAATCAGGATTCCGGCTAGTGTGCCTGGAACGTTCTGAGGAACCTTGACGCTTACTAGCTGTGTGGTAGCTGAGTAGTTGAAGGTAGTAGCCGCGCCTACAGTGGTTGTGTTCTGCATGGCGCTGTTGTACCTTACCCAAAACTGCAGGGAAGTAGCTGTTGGCTCTCCACCTGCTCCGGTTAGGGCTGCGTAGCCTAGGGTGTACTCCATCCTACTGATGCCAGCGGGTATGTTTCTGCCTACTGGCACTCTCAGGTAAGCGGTTCTGGTTGCGTCGCCAGAGTTGACCTCGACGGACCTTCCACGTCCCATGCTGTTCATGAGGTAACCGGAGATTCCCGGTGCGTCGTTGGCGTTGTCAGTGTAACCTGCTTGGAAGTCGAAGACTGTTTCACCGTTCAGGATGAGCCTAAGACTGTTAATCATGTTGCTGAAGTCAGCTGCGATGTTCCCTGCAGCGTTTAGTGTGCATTGGAACCTGATGATAATCTCATCGACGGCTCCCCCAGGAATGTTGAAACCCCTGTTGTATGTTGCAGCTGCTATTGTTGGGAGGTCTGTGTTGGACTCAACGAGTGAATATCTAACACCCATCCTAATCACTTGCTCCTAATAGCGTCTTCAATCTGCTTCATTGGTTGCTGAAGGACAGCGAAGCCCAATGAAAGACCGATGGCCAGTCCCATGTAGGACAGGAGGCCATCAGCGGTCAGAGGGGGTAGTATTCCGCCGAGCATTACTGCCCGCCCCCTACTCTAGCGTTTACCTTTTCTTGTATGGTCTGACCGGAGAAGACGTATGTGCTTAGGCCATTGGCGATAGCCAAAACCCCAAGAACTCCGAAGGCAACTCCGAACCCACCAACTATCGAATTCACGAAAGCCATGTGGGGTCGCATGGCCCCTCAGTACATTAAACGCCCCAATGTGTCCAAAGTATGATAAACACATCACTGTAGGGAGTTTCATGGTCAGTCGCCCCAAGTGCCAAGTCTGTCGTTCAGGTATGGTTAGGATAGAGGCGAGAGTGAGGCTAGAGGGTGATGATAGGCCGATGTCTATGCAGACCCGGAAGCCCGTGGGATGGATATGCAAGGAACCGGGGTGCGGGGAGATGGTTAGAACCTGGTTCTCGCATCCCATCAGCCCGCCCTAGACCTCTATCGGGTCGTAGAGCTGGGCCTTCCCCTTTGTGACATCGAACCAGAGGAAAGAGTAGGGCTTCGAGGAGATAGGCTCGATGTAAGGCTCGACATCGAGGCCGTACCGGGTGTTCAAGTCCTTGTGATAGAGCTTGACGGGTAGGGTGAACATGACTAGGTACGAGGTGCTTCCCTCCAGGTCCTTGCTGAAGACCGCTTGATGCGCCACGGCCACGAATCGTATGTTCTTGGAGCGCCCGGTTAGCGCCAGCCTCCTGAATGCCTGGCTCGCCGCCTTCCTTGAGCTGATGAAGGTCTGAGCGTCATCAACCACTATCGTAGCCTTGAAGCCCTCGTTCTGCTGTTGCATCTCGAACATCAGCTCGATTGCGTAGTCCACCTCCGCCTCCACATCGTAGGGGTTGGGATAGAATATCGTCGCTCGGTTCTTACGCATGTTCTTGGCTATCTTGTCCACGCTTACCGGGTTGTCCTTCTCGCCCAGGCGCATCTCTTGCTTTGGGCAGATGTACAGGAGGCGGTAGTCGGGGTCGTCGTTCTTCTTGAGGAACTGCATGAGCGTTTCTCGCAAGTAGAATGACTTGCCCCCGCCTGGCTTGCCTACTATCTGAGTCGTGAGCCTCTTTCCGTCTGGAAGGTAGAGGTCATCGAGCATTTTCGACATTCAAAGTTACCCAACCATTCTGTACAGTTCCGTACCCGTTTTAGCTGTGCCGAATTTTCGGAGGGCTGATTTTGAAAAGGTGAAAAGTGTGAACACTATTGCGTCATTTATATTTCTGAAGTCCTTCATCGGTTGAGTAACGCCGTAAGCTGAACCCTCCTCAAGAGAATAGCCTCCTGATAATCCCAATTGAACAAAAGCCATTTCTCTATTGTAATCGGTTCCCTCATCATTTAATGTGAGCATATTAATAGAGTCCTCAGCGTACATTTCAATTCTATCCTCATCTGTATATTCGTCTGCCCCCATCTCGTAGATGTTTTGTTCTAAGCCGTACAGATAGTTTAGCGCTTCTTCGTCATTCCATTCCGGTATTCGTGGCGCTCCTATCATTTCAGCTAACCTTTGTAGGCGCTTATTTTCTCTTGCTTCGGCTACTATTTCTTCACGAGTTTTACCACGTCGTGAAAATAGGGGGGGCGGGTTATTCTCTTTCATCTTCTACAACTTCCCTTTTTCTCATTCTCTCTCTAAATCTTGATAGAGGGTCAGACTCAGGAGAGCGTGCTTTTTCTTTAACAGTTTCTACAACCTCGGTTTTTTGTTCCTCCTTCGGCTTGACCGGCTCAGGCTCTTTCGCCTTGCGCCCCCCGAAGATGGCCGTGAAGAATCCTGGGTACTTGTCGCTCATTCCTCCTCCTCCGTTCTGAACATAATTACTACATCGTCATTCTGGTACACTATCCTGTACGTCTTTGTTTCATTCTCCTCTGTCATTTCCGAACACCTCCCTCTCTGCCTTCTCGATTCTGGTTTCACGCCTAGCTCTGAGCCTCTTCCCCAGAACTGGAACCCTCTCTAGGAACCTGCCGACCGCTCCGCCGACCCTCCCGGTGAAAGGCGACTTGTCAGCCTCCTTGTGAATCTTGGCTACCGGGGCAGCGAACCAGTAGCCGTTGGCGATGAGAGCGATTTGCGTCGTGCCTATCGCAGCACCTATGCTTATGCCGTTCTCCTCAAGAGCTGCGTTGCTGACCCCGCTTATCCACTCGTAGTCAGTTTCGCTGTGTGTGATGGCCTCCGCCTGGGAGTCCTCCATCAAGGCTCGCTTGTACCTAGTGAGTAGGACATCTCCTGTGCGGTAGCCCACCTTGAGGAGAGCCACGTTGGTCTTACGCTCTTGCTCCATCTCCTTGCGTGTCTTCTTCTGCCCAGCCACTGTGGGGGTTATCCTCTTGAGTACCGTAGGCACTACCTCAGTGGGAGCCTCCATATCGCCTCCGAAGTCCACCGATGCCCATGAGATAGGGTCAGGCTCGTCGTCTTGAACCGACTCGTACTGTGGCTCTGCTGGTGGCTCTGGTGTGTCGTCTAAGCTCTTCGAGTGCTTCCAGGCTCCCGAGCGGGTTGCGAACTGCCTCCCGTCGCTTGCCAGCCATGCGTCGTTCCCTTCGTCATCAGTCGTCTTCGTAGTGTACTTTCCCATATTTTCACGTTCCTATAAGCGATTTAATCCATTCAATTGCGTCCTTGAGAGTCCACGCCGGTCCTAACTCATCGTAGTCGGGGTCGCTAACTATCCATGCGCTTCTAGGATAGCCATACTCCTTCATGTCATTCTGCCTTATTCTATAATTCTCAAAGGTGTACAACCCCGCTCTTATCTTCTTCTTCTTTGCCATTCAAATCACTCCCAGCTAGCTCTCGGCTCTGGTAGTATCATATCGAATTCGTCGTCCTCCATAGGGGGGAAGAGAAGCTCAAGCGCTTGCTCCTCTGTCAGCCCATGCTCCTCCGTTAGCCTGGTGTGGGCTACGTGGAAGGCGACCTCCCCGGACTTGTGGGACTTCACTATCGCTTCGATTATGTCTGTTTCCTCGTCAATGCTCATCTCGATTCCTCCCATCCGCAACCGCCCAGGTCAATCATGCACTCGACCTTGGCTACACCGCCATTCGGGGAGCTGAGTAGAAAGGAGAGGCTGTGAGTCCCGCACTCCGGGCAGTCTGCCCCGTACCACTTGGCTCTCAATGGGTCTGACTGAATCCACTTGATAGCGGATTTAGTCCTCTGGATGGTGAACGAGCTGTTCATTCTGACTCCCCTCCTGTGACTGTGAAAGCCTCCATCCTCAGAGAGTGTTCCTTCGTCATCTTCTCCAGGTCCAGGTCGTGGATTATCCTAAGCTCCTCCAGCTTGCGTGTGTGAGTGGCTACTGCCTCTATGGCCTCTGCCTCGTATGCGAGCCTGTCAGGGAGAGCGGTTATCCTTGCTCCCTCCTTGGACTTGAAGAGGTCGAGTACGCTCGTTATGATGAGGAGGGCAGGGCCACCTAGCAGACCTATTACCGTGAGCTGGCTGTCTGTTATGTCCCTCTCCTCGACTATGCTGAAGTACGATGCTGTGGAGGCTATCATCACCCATGAGATGACTATGCCTATCCCGAAGGTCATCATGAGCTTCTCGTTGGGCTTGTTCACTGGCTCACCCCCGCAGCTCCGCCTACCCTGTCGGCCGTGACCTTGGCCATGTACCTCGATATGGTGGGGTGGTTCATGGCCTGGACGTATGCGTTCACCAGGCAGTCGGGTATGTCGTCGCTCTGGTTCCTGAAGAAGTTGTAGTGGTGGATGATGAGCATGAGGGATAGTATTGTGATGTGGGCCTCCCCGTTGGGTTTCCAATCAAGTTCCATGAGGCGGGTCATCAGACGGTCCGAATTCGTTACAGCCGATTGCATCAGGTCGTCTATCGCATCTCTCACTTGCTGGTCGTCGAGGAAACCCACGACCCCTCCGCCCCGTAGGTGGCTAATCAAGTTTCCTCGTAGAACCTGCTTGAGCGTTTCCTAGTTATGAGTGGTGTCCCAGGCTCAAGTTTCCTACGGAGCCCTTCGTAGAGGCTTACCACGGTTCGATGAATCTGCTCCTTGGTCAAGTCGCCGGCATTCGGCATGAAGTTGCCATCGTCGTCGTAGACCTTTACCCCCTTGTGCTTGACTAGGATTCTATCCATGCTCTCGTCCATGTGGCAGTACGCTTTGGGCTCCCAATAGCGGGCATTGGGGATGGCCGTTGGGGTTTCTAGCTTCCACATTCCCAGGTCGTCGCCTATCGGTATCTCATGCTCGAAGCGGAGCGCCGCATCAGCTTTCATGTGAACGGAGTCGGTGTCGCAATACAGAGCGTCATCCCCTGCCGATATGATAGCCCTAGCGAGCCTCTCACGCCCGTATGAGAGTATGAAGGAGGAGAACCCGAACCACTGGCTAGAGGGAGCCTTACGCATCTGCTTCCAGTCTATGAGGTAGGGGTATTGCATCTCTATCCCATCGTAGTAGCACAGCTCGTAACGCTCGTCGTAGTCCTCCCTCTCGTTGGCCTTCTGTATCTCCTCCGCACCCTCTACCCTACCGGGCTTCTCCTTGATTCCGAAACGGCCGAATAAAGAATTGAGCAAAAGCTTGCAGAGCGAATGAGCGGGGTCGCCGTTCTCCCTCATCTCCAGGCGTAGGTCATAGAGCCTACGGACGTACTGCCTGAAGGGTCGCATGGCCCTAGCGCTGACTATCTGCCTGACCTCCTCCACTATCCAACCGACCTCCAAAGCCAGCTTCAGCTCGGGCTCGCACAGGTAGCCGTCGAACTCGTTGCTGTCCCACTTCTTCCGACCGTCCTCGTCCGTGTTGGGGAGGAACCTGGGAACTCCGTCGGGAGCGACCATCCTGACATCAGCGACGACTACCCTGTCCTTGCGGTTCAGCTCGTACCTGAGAGCCTCGAAGGTGGGTCCGACGAACCCGACGCTCTGGGGGTCGGGAAAAAGCTCCTCGTACATCACGGACGGGTAGAGGGAGTTTGCGTCGTAGCTGACTACGTCCTTGACTATCTCGCCAGGCTCACACATCACTTGAACCCGACCGCCATGCTCGCACTTCCGGTAGATGTCGTTGAACCCGGCCCTGCACCTCGCTATCGGTCGCCATCTCTGTCGGGCGTCCTTCCACAGCCATGAGTCGGGCCATGACTCGGGTATGCACCAGACCCGGTAGGCCATTGATGCGGTAGTGAGGGGAAGCTCCAGCTCGTTGCCTGGCCTACCCACCAGCTCGCCGTACAGCTGGCGTAGCCTACGGATGGCAGCGGCGAGAATGGCTACGTCCATACGGCAGTAGTCTATGTCAAGCTCAGTGACCTCCCTCGGTTCTCCCTTGATGTACGCCTCCGGGGTTTCGCCCTTCTCCATGCTCACGGACTTGGCTAGTTGAGCCAGTCGCATCGGTAGGAGGTGCTTCGTATCACGTAGCTTCACGCCGTTTATCTCGTACTCGAAGACCTTGGTTCCAGAGGCCGTCTTCCGAGCGGCGTAAAGCTCCTCTGTGGAGTAGAGAGAGTAGTTGTCGAACCCGCTTCCGTTGTGTGCGTAGCATACGCATGGTGCGTTATCCTCGAAGAAGCGCCTTGTTTCATGGATACTGTGAAAGACGTACTGCTCGCCTGTGGCAACGTTCTCGATGACAGCGAAGGCGAAGCGCTTTGCGTTTAGCCCCCAGGTTTCTATATCCCATGCGAATATCGTGTCTTGCGTTGCCTCACGGGGTCTTGCAGCTATGATTCGATGAGTCAAGCCAGTTTCCCCCCGGCTCTGGAGTATTGGCCGTATGCCCGGTTAGCGTACCTGATTATGTCGTCCCTTCGTTGCCTGGGGATTCTCCTGTCGTAGGTGGCTGTCGATTGTGATGGTAGCCGTCTGCCCTCGGAATACTTGGCTTTGGTTGATGCTAGGATGATTCCGTACTTCCTGTTGGGGTTTGGGTCTGCTATCCTACCATCGTAGGCACTTACCAGCTCCCTGACTCCCTCACGGTTGAAGGCTATTGCCTCGATGGTCACTGTTTCCCCGTTCTGAGCCCTCTGGTATTGACCTAGTATCTCGGAAGCCTTGTCGTTGTAGTCCTCGAACAAGGCTCGGATATTGCTCTTGTCTACCTCTCTGGTGCTGTTTCTGTTGGCTTCAAAGGTCGTCAGTGTGCCATCAGGGGTGCGAGCGACATACATGACCTGAGATAGAATCTGCACGTTGCCCTCTATTGTGACCGGGGGTATGCTACCCTTCCAGGCTTGGGATTGAACCTCTAGTGGAGGTGGCACGTCGCTAGTCGAGATATAGCTCCTGAAGTAAGATGTGACGTTCACGAACTTACCAGGCTCGACCTTGGAGCTGACTATCCTCCTGACCTGTCTGAGCCTGTTGGCGTCAGACCCCCTAGAGTACCCCAGGCGTGTCGCTAGACGCAACCTACCGGGTCTGTCTAGGGTCTGGTATATCTGAGCTAGTTTGGCCTGTGCCTGTAGTTCGTCCTCAATTGTGTATGCCATGATGGATTCCCCTGATTACCGCCTCCGCCACCGGCGGGGGTACTGCGTTCCCTATCATAGTCCATCTAGCTTTCTGTGTCCTCGCCGCACTCATGTCGTAGTCTGCGGGGAAGCCCTGCAAGACAAGGGTTTCGGGCATGGTGAGTGAGCGAACCTTCTGAGGCTTGTCCCAGTTCGTGCGGTCCCTCAAGCTGGTGTGATGGGAGTAGATGACCTTTGAGGGCTCGGTAATGACCCTATCCCTAGATTCAGCCGCTACGCCCGTGGAATCCGAAGCTCCGGCTACGTTGTGTGTCACGTTATGGGCGAACAAGCGAGGCCCGACCTGGTTTCCAGAACCGCATATGGTCTTTGACGGTACTGAGAGCTTCGTGTCCCTGCTCCTGTTTGCGTTTGCCCCTAGTGCTTCAAGCTTGAGATTGTTCGAGAATCCTAGAAGCTCCTCATTCAAATGAGGCAAAGCTTCCAAGACGCTGACCCATGATTTCTTATCAACGGTATTAGGATAGGCTTTGTGATTGATATGTGTGGGTTGGGCGTACCAGCCCGAACCAGCGTAGCACCTTCTCCGGGTCTGGGGAACCCCGAAGTCTGCGGAGTTGAGTGTTACAGCGGGGGTTCCCTCTGGTAGCCTATTACGAACAGGGACGACGTTCTCCATGCTCCATGAGTCAGGCTCGCACCTTTCCACCAGGTCGAGATACCAGAGGACTAGGGGCATCCCCTTCTCCGGGTCTGTCCTTGATGCGTTGGAGAGCGCTTGGCAAGGTGGAGAGCCGTGTATGTGAACGTGATAGCCTAGCTCCTTGTGCTTCTCGACCATCCTCTTGAACATCTTCCAGTGAGAGGGGTGGCCTAGCTCCATCGTCAAGTATGGGACGTTGGGGTGGTTAGAGTGGTGAACCCTATTGGCCTCTGCCCACGAATCTACAGATACGATGCAGGTAGCTCCAGCGTTGATTGCCCCGGTAGTGAATCCTCCCAGGCCGGAGAACAGGTCGATGAAGGCAACTGGCCTCATGAGAGGTCACGCTCCCAAACACACCAGACTCTACCACAGTCCTTACACTCGTACTCATGCTTGATGTGTAGCTTAGTCCAGTCACGGACTCCGTTGAACTTTCTGTTCACGCAAGGGCAAGCCATCAGACTCGACTCCTGGGAACGTCTAGGAGGTCAGCCACACGGTCTAGGGAGTCACGGGCCTCTCGCATCTTCCACTCCAGGTCCCTCACCCTCTTGATTAGGGGCTCGATGGCTAGCTGGTAGCTCATGAGTACCTCGACTTGGCTCTCTAGCTTCTTGACCTGGGTCTGTAGCTCTGCTATCTGTTGCTTCATTCCTCTGCCTCCAAGATACAGTTGATGAAGTTTCTTAGAATCACTAGGTCGTCAATGAATAGCTCAAAGTCCACATACTTATCTCTGTATTTCCCGTAGTTTTTTCCGCTTCTAATCTTGTCCGGTATGTAACCCTCAATCCGTAGCCTGGTAGTCATATCTCGGCTTTGACCAAACTTGTGATAAAGCCTCATTTCGCCTCGATTATTACCAGTAAGCGAGCGAGGGACAATTATCTGTTGCTTCATTGTGGCCACCTCGGGTGTATCTCCAAGTACCCCTGCTTGTGGCAGAAGGTACAGTGGTAGTGCCATCCGATGTAGTCGATGTTGATAGTCTTGACCGAGTATCTCTTGGATGCCTGGTGGCAGTTGCACTCTCTGACTACCATCTACTGCACCTCCTTGATTGTAGCCATGTACCCCTCGTACATCCAGAAGTTTGGTTTCATCACTCCTTCCCAATCATGTCCTTGAGGATAGTGATAGGTCGCAGCAATAGCCACGATTTCACCGTTGGGCTTCTCGATAAGTAATCTACCCATAGGTGCGGCGTTCTCGGGCTGGGCTGTTGTGTCGGTGGCTGTAACCATGAGCCTGGGGTGGTGGGGTACTACATAAGTGTATCCATTCTCGCATTAGGCTCCAGGCCAGGTTTGATGGGGGTCTCTCT
>VTLG01002950.1_pt1 | contig 14879 bp, 25 predicted proteins | sample 4694571 | NCBI WGS metagenome assembly VTLG01 (sample SAMN12604809, study PRJNA352737) | marine metagenome | biome: ENVO:00000447; feature: ENVO:00000209|ENVO:00000569|ENVO:01000036; material: ENVO:00002151; isolation source: viral sequences binned using virsorter ...
GAAAAAGCCGGTAAACAAGTTGAACAAGTCGAGAAAGCGTTTACTCGCGCAAAGTTACAAAGCGACACAAACCACAAAGCAATAGGATCTTTAAGTAAACCATTTGTGTATGTTGCTATGCCCGACGGCACTGAAAATGGCATTGTGTGTTTTCAACTAAACGATATCGAAAATGTTTGTTATGAAATCCTTAAAGGTTTTGGCTATTTTGATTCTTCATAAGAACAAAAATCGCATTTCATAATAACATCTAAATCTCTTAATCTATGTCCATTTTTACTGCAGTCATATTTTTCAGCAGGTTTATTTTCTTCAATTAATTGTTTTAATAATCCCCAATGCTTCGATATAGCATGGGGCGTAATAAACATACCTTTAAAATATATTCTGTAAGCTTCCACTACTGCTTCTATATCTCTAGGATCCACGTTGGCTTCTTTTAAGTCTTTTACAACTTTATTCCAACCACCTCTGTCATGTTTTGTTACTGGTTTTCTACCAATAGCCCGTGTCAATTCTGCATAAATTTGTTTAGCAATATCTTGACTTTGGTTAGATGACTTTGGTTTGTAGGTCGTAGAGGAACTAGGGGGTAGGTCATTTATGAACGGGGGTACTTGTATAACCGTATATAGATTACTTGTTTGTTCACCCGTTTCTTTATCGTACCTAGCGACTTTACTCAACGCTTTAATATCAATTAAGATCTTAATTTGTCGTTTTACCGTACTATCACTCACACGCATACGTTTTGCTAAAGTGCTAATACTTGGAAAGCACTCGCCGGTTTTTTTATCAGCGTACCTTTGAAGTACACAATATAAAACTTTTGCTTGTGCCGGTATGTCGCAATCGATAACCCACTCCGGTATAATAGAAAAATAGATTTGGTTTTCTATATTTGAGGTCGCTTCCGGTTTTTTTACAACTCGTTTTTTTCCGGAAGCTTCCTCATTCGTGGAGCTAGAAAGGTGTTCCATACTTACTCATCTTTTCCTTTATATCTTGCTCTATTACTTTTTTGTATCACCTATCAATTCTTCAATCTTGTTACTAGCTTGGGCAACAGTAAAGTTACTAATGTCCAAATCAAGACCGTTTTCTTTAATTAATCTATTTAATAAATTCTTTTGTGGTTGTGTCATTGGATTGGATCCTCCACCACTACCACTGTTTGAACTTTTAAATTTAGGCTCTTCGCCAACCTCTTCACAAATAAATTGAGTAAACTTTTGTGTCAACTCTTTTACTTGGTCTAATTCGGCTTTACCATTTACAACGCACTCGATAGCACCTTTAAATGCAACTTGTGCAATTATTTCTTTATTCATATCAACTCCAGTTGTTTTATTTCTCTTACTAACTTATACATAGCAACATTACCTTTATGGTTATGTTTGTTACAAGTTAGTCTTTCTATTTTATACCCACGTTTTTTAAGGTCGCTTACCCTTTGTGCGTAGGTAGGCAAGAAAGCATTAAATTGATTTTTACCTTGTTGGAAATAAGTACCACAAACAAAATCGCCGTTTTGTTCTAGTATGCGTAATACTTTTCCCTCATCAGTATTATCTTTTGGTCTTTTATGTACCATATTTACTCCTGTCTTGCTTAGTGGTTGCCCACTGTGAGTGAGGCTCGGCATGGTATGTGGTTAGTATCTTGCAACTTGCGGAGTTGTAAGACCAAACCTCACTCACACTAGGCATTACCTAGCGTTGTCTTTACTAAAATCTATTTCGCCATGTACGGCTAATTGATTATCAATAAATTCAATATATTTATGTAAGCCAATACCTTTGTAAATGATTACTTTCTTAGGTTTTTTATCGTACGCATATTCTAAGAGTGCAAGGGGTATAGCAACTATAAGCAACCACTTACAAAGGTTAAAGGCAAACATAATAAAATCGGCTTGTGAAAGGTAGTTGTATGTCATTACAACGCACCGTCCCAAGCCATGTCCTCTATATGTTCTATATGGTCTATTGCTTTTATTTCATTAGGTAATCTTTTTTTAAGATCCTGCAAAACATACAACCTACCAACGAAAATAGATATGCTTGTTGAAAAATCATTATCTTCATTATGTTTCTTACAAAATATAGATAATAACTTTTTGTTGTGATCTATTTGCCTATCAACAAAGTCAATAACCTCTTCAAGTGCTTCTTGTGGGCTAGGAGTAGCAGTCCACCTTTGTGAACTAGGCATAATCCTATCTTTGTTGTTTTCTTTTTCGGTCTTACTCATATTTTCCTCCTTAAAGTAACTAACCATGAGCCATTATCCTATATATTGTATTTCAATACAAGTACCTTTTTAAAATATTTTAATTATATATTTGCGTTATATATATTGTATGGATAATATGGTGTCATGGTTAGTAAAAACAAAGGAGTTAAAATGAAAACCAAAGAAATATCATACACAATAGAAGCAGAGTGCGATTATATGCCGTGTCGATGCGATTGTTGTGAGGACGGTCAACACATGGCTGTTGTTCATATTGCTGATAGTTTAACAACTGAATACCAATGTGATGAGTGTGGACAATATATAGATATATCAGACAAAGTAATACCACAGGAGGAATTAAAAATATGAGTAAGCTAAATAGGGCGCAAAGAAGAGCTATGAAAAGCAAGAAAGGTAGCCAATACAGAGGACTTAAAAGACCTACTGATAATGGTAACTTTAACGGTAAAAGAAAAACAGGAAAGGCTGGTTGGTAATGATAGCTAAAACAGTAGAACAAGCTTGGGCAATCGGTACAATTTTAGAAAGTAGTTGGGGTTACGACCAAACCAACGTTGAATTTTATGAAGTTGTTGGATATACGCCTAGCAATAAATCGGTAAAGCTTAGAAGCTTATCACTTATGACAGTAGCTGGTAGCGAGGGTTTTATGAGTGATAAAGTTTTACCAAGTACAAACAATGTAAGCGATATTTTTACACGCAGGATCTTGACAAAGTACGACGGCAATCCACAAGTAAAAATTCATTATAGTAGTTACGCTTCAGAGTGGGACGGCACACCAAAGTATAGGAGTTGGTATGCCTGATGAAACAAAAAAACAAAAGTTTAAAAGACTTAAAAATGCAAGACTTATAAAGCTTGATAAAAATTTAGAGTTACTTAGTAACTTAGGTAACAAACAAAATTATGACTTTACCGATAAGGATATAAAAGAAATGCGCAATGAAATATTTGAGTTATTTAAAAAATATGATAAAAGACTTAAAGGTATGGAGTTCAAGCTATGAGTATCTTAATGAAATTAAGTGATGAAACTAGGTCGGCTATCGAAAAGGATCCTAAAGTAGCATATTATTTCTTTTGCTATTTATCAGTTAGTACGCCTTTAGAGTTTCAAGCTGAAAGCTATGTAGCTTTAGCCGGTAAAATTCAAAACAAACTAAAACGAAGCGATGTAAAATCTATTAGACAAATGGTAGAAATTGCTAAAGCTTTTGAAAGCTCTATAACAGAAAGGTTTTAAATGTGTAGCGACTGTGGGGTAGAAACTGATTTACACCACTGTGATAGTTGTTATATAGAAATAGGTAGCGCATGAGTGAGAAAAATTATGCTTTAAGAGATGAATTAGTGAAACAAAGATTGTTAAATGCTTTTAGGGCAGGTGCAATTATAAAAGACGCTTGTACACATGCTGGTATTACCACAAGAACTTATAGAAATTATAGGGCTAAAGCTGAAGCCGGTATCGAGCCATATAAAAGTGATTTTGAGGAAATACAACAAGCCCAAGTAGAGCCGGTATTAAGAGCATTGGCTCAAATTAATATTGCTTCGCAAAGTGGATCCTTACAAGCTTCTACTTGGTTGGTAGAAAAACTTAGACCAAAAGACTTTGGAAGAGATGCACAATTAGACATAGATAGTAATGAAGCTATCGTTCTTAAATTTAGTACGGGTAAGACTTTACAGTTACCAGATAATAGTAATTCCGGTCTTTCCGGTCAAGAGGAGGAATAATGGACGTTTTATTGGTTATTTTGGTTATTGTGTCCGTTAACTATTTCGCTTGGTGGCTTATTAAAAAGGATAAATTATGACATATTGGAAAGATAAAATAATTCTTGATGATTTAGACGAGGAACTTGAAGAAGAATAAAATGAGGTTATGACATGGATATATTTACAAGACGGCTCAAAGGTGCATATAAGTTGGTTGCCGGAGCAATCGAAAGAAGAAGAAGAGTAAAAAAAGTTAAATCAGCGTTGTATCAGCGTAACGTTTATAGTTTTTTATGCCCGTATTGTGAAAGGATCCTGCAAGTAACTCATTTAAGGTGGTCGGCTATTGAGTGTTTATATTGCAAGTTAGACATAGCTAACAGTTCAGTCGTACTAGAAAAGTAATTATCATTTGCTAATATAGGTTGTATGGATTTCGAGGATATCAACGAACAATTTTTAGAGATTATGATGAATAATCAAATTGGTGTAAATGAAGTATTTGAGCCACTGGAACAATCTTTCAATATGCCCGATTTAGTTATTACAGTTATACCAAAAGACATTTACGATGTTTGGGTGCTATTCTTAGAACTGTATGGAAACCGTAAATAAACGAGAAATATTTTTACCGGAGCTACACGAAAAACAAATAGAAATCGTTGAGAATCAATCAAGATTTAAAGTATTATCAGCTGGTCGTAGGTGGGGTAAAACTCTATTAGGTTGTTGGCTTTGTATAGCTTATGCCTTAGAGGGTAAACGTGCTTGGTGGGTAGCGCCTACATACACAATGGCTTTAGAGGGTTGGCGTGAACTAAGGCAAATTGCAGTTGATTATGGCGTAATAGTTAAAGAAGCAGAGCGAACAATAATTACTCCAAACGGTGGTATGGTTTCAGTTAGATCTGCTGATAATCCTGATAGATTAAGAGGTGCTGGTCTTGACTTTATAGTTTTAGATGAGTGCGCTTTTATAAAAGAACAAACGTGGACTGAAGTATTACGACCTACACTATCAGACCGTATGGGATCTGCATTATTTATCAGCACGCCAAAAGGTTACAATTGGTTTCAAAGATTGTTTGAGGACGCGCAAAACAGAGAGGGTTGGGCAACTTGGACTTTACCTACAAGCTCAAACCCATTAGTGCCTTTATCAGAATTAGAAATAGCTAAAGAGGAAGTTGGCTCGTTTTTATATAGTCAAGAGTATGAAGCACAATTTGTAGAAGCTACCGGTGGCTTAATAAAACCAGAATACTTTAAATTTTATGATGATGAAATAGTTAGAGAGCTAGACGCCACTGGTAATTTTATTGATCGAAGAGTTTTAAAGTATGATAAAAGGCGCACCTACGAAGATGATACTTACAAAATAACTACTGTTGACTTAGCAGTAAGCACAAAAGATACTGCTGATTATACAGTTATCTGTACGGCTACCATAACAAAAGACGCTGACATATTTGTAGAAGATATTATTAGGGATCGTATAGAAGCGCCTAACCTTATCCCAATATTACAAAGTGTGTATAACAAGTATCAACCAAGTTTTATCGGTATAGAAAAGACCGGCTATCAATTAGCTATGGTGCAACTAGCTAGGCGTGAGGGTTTACCCGTAAAAGAATTAAGAGCTGATAAAGATAAAGTTGCACGTGCTTATCCTTTATCTGCTAAAATGGAAGCCGGTAAAATCTACTTTCCTAGACAAAAAGTATGGTATGCTAATTTAGAACGAGAGTTGTTACAATTTCCGGCAAGTGAACATGATGACCAAGTTGACGCTTTAGCTTACATTGTAACGCAAGTAGCAAATAGGAAAGAGTACAGGGCATATTAATGGCTGAAAGAAGAAGCTTTAGAGATATAATATTTGGTCGAGGTAATATAGTCGATCAACGACAAAAGAGAATTAATTTTTTTAGAGATGAGCCGGTACAACCTAGCTCATTTGTTTATGGTTACAATTCAAGTGCCGGTCAATTTGATTTAAAAGATTTAGGTAATGGGCAAAGCAATAGTGCAGTTACGGCATGTTTACAAGTTTTAGGAGTTTCGTTTTCAGAAGCTTCACTGATAGTTAAAAGCGTAAATGATGACGGCGAAGAAGTAATTATACCAAACCACCCATTGCAAATGTTAATGGCTAGACCTAACCCGTTTATGTCGGGTGATGTTGTACAACAGTACATAATGAACTCTATGCACGTTTTTGGTGATAGCTATTTACTTAAACAAAGAAATAACGCCGGTCAAGTAGTAGCACTTTACCCTCTTATACCTGATAGAGTTGCGCCAAAAGGTACGCCTGAAACTCTAATTACTAAATACGAATACACTTTAGAAAACGATACTGTTGATATTGAGCCTGAAGAAATAATACATATGAGGCTTGGTTTAGATCCAACAGACCATAAGAAAGGTTATGCACCTTTGCTTACTGTACTAAGAGAAATATTTGGCGATGAATCAGCTGGACAGTTAGCAACTGCTTTATTAAGTAATATGGGTGTTCCAAGTGTTATGATATCGCCAAGAGATGACTTTGGTTTGACTGCAGAAGAGGGCGAACAAATAGCAAAAACTTACCAACAAAAAGTAGGTGGTGCTAAAAGAGGACAACCTTTAGTAATGTCTGGAACTATGTCTGTTGAAAAGATGTCATTTAGCCCTACTGAATTAGATATTGGTACGTTAAGAAGAATACCTGAAGAAAGAGTTTCAGCAGTGCTTGGTGTTCCTGCAATATTAGCCGGACTTGGTGCTGGTTTAGAAAGAGCAACATACGCAAATGCAAAAGTATTAAGAGAATATTTTACAGAAAATAAATTAATACCAATGTGGCGTATGGTAGGCGCAGAACTAACGCAACAATTATTAGTACCTGATTATCAAAGTAATGCAATAACAAAAGCAGAGTATGACTTTTCTAACGTAAGAGCTTTACAAGATGATGAAGAGTTGCTTTATAAAAGATTAAATATTGGAGTTAAGGGTGGTTGGATTAGTGTAGCTGAGGCAAGAAACGCAGTTGGTTTACCAACTAATGAAGAACAAGATGTGTATTACGTTCCAAATTCTGTAATACCTACACCGGCTAATTTAATCGCTGAAACAGAAACTAGCGAAGAAGCACAAGAAGAAGAACAAGTAGAAACTGATGATGATGTAGAAGAGCAAAACCCAAATATGATTGAAGAAGCTTCTTATGATAAAAAAGTCATAAAACAAGAAGACGGTAAGTTTTGCGTTTACAACGAAGCTGAAACTAGAAGATTCGGTTGCTATCCGACAAGAGAATTAGCTGAAAGTAGATTAAGACAAATAGAAGCTTACGGCGAATCTAGGTATGAAGAACTATTATTTTCTAAAGAAGAAGTTGCCAAAGATGAGTTTACAACTATTGAAGAAGCAAGAGAAAGAGCAGAAGAGCTGGGGTGTAGTGGTACTCATACACATGAAGATGATGACGGTAATTTAATTTATATGCCGTGTGCTACCCACCCAGAATACGAAAGAAGATTAGCAGAAGCCAATGGCAACGCTGAGTGAAATATCAGTTGGCGATACAGTAGGGTGGTCTATTCCTAAAGATCCGGATCCACCAAGCGTAGTGCATGGGGTTATAACATCAATAAACAGAGAAGAAGAAACTGCCAATATGCGTGTATGGGCAATATTAGATGACGGCTCACACGAACAAACAGATAGAACGGTAACTCAACCGATATCTAAATTAAGAATTATTAAAGACTTTAGGGAAGAAAAACAAGTATCAGCAAGAATAGAGCGCATACTTAGAGATAAAGTAAACGACCATAACGGTAAGGATCCTAGATACAGAGCTACTTTGCGTATGCTTGAAGCAGTTTTTAGAAGAGGCGTTGGTGCTTATAGGACTAATCCCGGAAGCGTAAGAGGTAATGTAAGAAGTGCAGACCAGTGGGCGTTAGCCCGTGTGAACGCCTTTATGACTGCTTTGCGTACAGGTAAGTTTCCAAGAAGCGCCTTTGATACAGATTTATTACCAAGAAACCACCCATTAAGTAGTAAGAAAAGTTTTAAAGCACCCTATGATGATTTGGACTTTTCTATACCAGCTGGAGTAAAAGAAGAAGCTAATCGTGGTTTAGGTTGGGTTTCAGAATTTAATCGTGGTGGGACAAGCGTAGGAAGAGGCACTGCAAGATATTTAGCAAACAATACAAAAGCTAGTCCAGATAAAGTAAGGCAAATAGCAAGATACTTTCCAAGACACGAAGTAGATAAAAGAGCTGAGGGTTATAGGCAAGGCGAGGACGGTTATCCAAGTAATGGAAGAATAGCTTGGGCTTTATGGGGTGGTAATGCAGGTCAATCTTGGGCTAATAAATTAGTTAGAGCTATGAATACAAGAGATGAAAAGGCAAATAGCGCACTTGAACTTATATTAAGAAAATCAAGAATAAAACAAATAGCAATTGAAGAAGCTAACAAACGCTTTGAAAGTGATGAAGTAAAAAACATATTATGGAAAAACTATGATAGTTTATTAAGTAATTGGGATCTAACTCTTGGTGTAGAATATTTTAAATTACTTAAATCACAAGATGACAATATAAGGGCTTTTATAAAAGATAATCCTTTAACGATTACGGGTAACATAGTTGTTTTAAATAATCTAATAAACAATACAACTAACAAATGGTCTGCTGATTTATACGAGCTTTACATATCAATGACTACCGACTTTGCTTTTAATCAAGCTGAAATACTTTTACCCGAAGAGTTTAAATTTACCGAAGCTGAACAAGAACAAATACGCAGAGCTAGGCGTAGAAAACCTAGAAGAGAAATAATTACAGAGGGTTTTTATCCTATGCGTAGCCAAGTTGGTGTACAAATACCCGTACAAGATTTTCAATATAACAGAAACGCTATTCAGTTTGTTAATGATAGATTAGAAGCAACATTACCAGATTTAGCCAAAACAACTAGGGATAGAGTAAATAGAGATCTAAGAAGAAGCTTAAACGAAGCTACTAAGTTAGGTTTACGAGGCGAAGATCTAAACGATTACATAACAAGTCAAATTAGCGATAGCTTAGGAAAGAAAAGGTTAGGCAGAGCTTCTACTATCGCAAGAACAGAGGGACTCGCTTTATCACAATGGGCGCAAGATGAAGTAGCAGAACAAATAGGCATACCTTTAGAAAAAGAGTGGTTAGCTCGTAGGGACGGCGTAACAAGAGATACGCACTTGATAGCAGACGGACAAAGAGTTAATAAAGTCGCAAACTTTAAAGTTGGTGGCTATAATATGAGATATCCGGCTGATAGCTCACAGGGAGCACCAGCTGGCGAAATAGTTAATTGTAGGTGTACAGTAATTTATCACGAAAAGAGGCGAATATGAGTGAACAAAAAGAGTGGAAAGCAATAACAGATCCTATCTTCACAGATGAAGTAGAGGGCAAAGTAGAAGCAGTATTTTCTGTATTTAATTCAGTTGATAGCGACGGCGATGTCGTTTTACCTAATTCTATAAAAAGTGGCTACGGTGATAAAGGCGTAGCTATGGTATGGGGACATGATTGGAAAGATGTCATTGGTAGAGGCGAAATCGTACAAGATAACGACAAAGCAGTATTTAAAGGTCAATTTATTATGGACACTGAAAGAGGTCGTGAAGCTTACAACACAGTAAAAGCTATGGGAGATTTACAACAATGGTCTTTCGGCTATGAAGTATTAGATAGTGAAAATGGTACTTTTTCAAAAGACGGTCAAGCCGAAGTAGATGTTAGATATTTAAAGGATCTAAAAGTATGGGAAGTATCACCCGTCTTAGTAGGTGCAAACCAACAAACACATACACTCGCAGTAAAAGAGCAACAAGAAGATACCTCAACAAAAGAAGCACCTAAAGAAAGTGGTAAAAGATTTACTGATGAAATAGCTGATGTGCTTAACGCATTAGTTTCAGTAACCAACAGGGCAAAGGAGCTGACTGCCTTACGCCTTAAAAAAGATAAATTACTAAGTAAAGAATCAACAGAGGCATTACAAACTCTTGCCGATGAAATACAAGAAGTCTATAACAATATAGATGAAATGTTATCAATAGCAAGTGAAGAAGTAGTTGTTGAAGAAGATGACAATTTAGAAGTTTATGAAACATTAAAAGAAACTCAAGAGGTATTAACTGAAACAGTTGATGCCCTCTTAGAAAGGTAATTATGGATATCAAAACAATGGAAGCAGAATTACTAGAACTGAGAGAGAACACACTTAATGAGTTCAAAGAGGTAGATCCATCACAAATGGACGCCCAAAAACTCGAAGAGTGGGGAAATCGTAATGAGAAAATGTCCGAATTAGTTTCTAAAATAAAAGAAGCTAAAAAATTCGAAGCTGAAAAAGCAGACATGGAAGCCGAACTTGAAAAAGGTAAAGCAGTTGAGCCAAAAGCTATTCATTCAGAAAAAGTTGATGAGCCAACTACATTAGGCGATGAATTATTAAATTCAAAAGCTTATCAATCTTTTATGAAAGACGGTCAAAAGAACATTACATCAGAACTAAAATTCAATCCAAGAGTTGAATTAAAAACAACTCTAACTGAAACCGGTTATCCACCTGCAGTAACAAGAAGCGATTTAGTCGTTCCTACTGCAACAAGAGATCCGCAGACAGTTTTAGATTTAATTGACACCATTACAACAGATACTTTTCAATATAAGTATCTTGAAGAATCCACCTTTACAAATAACTCATCTGCTACTGCAGAAGGATCAGCACTTGGCGAAAACGCTCTAGCTTTCACAGAAAAGACAGAGAATATTCGCAAGATTGGTGCTTTCTTACCAGTAACAGAAGAATTATTAGCTGACGTATCAGCCGTGCAGGGATATCTTGACTCAAGATTAAGAACAATGGTTAATCTTGCAGTTTCAGATCAAATTATGGCAGGATCCGGTGTAGCACCTAACCTTACAGGAATTCTTAACGTTACCGGTATAAATACTTTCGCTTATGGCGGATATTCCGGTGGGCTTAAGAGAATAGGTCAAATTTATGAAGCAATCACAGAAATACAAAAAGATAGCTTCTTAACACCTGACGCTATCATTATGCACCCAAGCGACTGGTATCAAGTCGTAACAGAAGTTGCAGATACATCTGGAACATCTGGTGCAGGATTCACACAGACTCAACCTCTATTTATCGGGGCAGGTCAATTTGGTGGTGCAGTTGGACAATCACTTTGGGGATTACCAGTAGTACTCGATACCACAAGACCAGCAGGAACAGCCGTTGTGGGTGTTTTTGGTGGAGGTCAAGCTATACACATAGTAGCAAGACAAGGTATGGAAATTGCTATGAGCGATTCTCACGACGCCAACTTCACAAAAGATATAATTGTTATGAAAGCAACCGTAAGACTTGGTTTACCAGTCTATCGACCAACTGCTTTCTGTACTATTACAGGTCTATAAAGATAATAAAATATGGTTATGTCGCATTCGAGCTACGCAAGTAATTCGAATGCACATAACTTAGGAAAGGTAAAAATGTTTACAGTTAAAGAAGATTTATACAAGAACGACGCCGGAGATATTAAAGCTTCGAAAGACGGACTCCCTAAAGGTTGGGCAAAAGGTAAGTTACTTGCTAGAAAAGGTATGGAAATATCAGACGCTCAAGCAAAAGAGTGGGGATTAAATAAAGCATCTACAAAAGCTAAAGCACCTAAAGAAAACAAGTAGGGTGTAAATGGCGCATGCAGGTTATGTATCTACTGCTGACCTTAAAAACTATATTGGTATAACGGGTAGTGGGCAAGATACCAATATAAGTAATGCCGTTCAATCGGCTTCAAGACAAATAGATCGTATTTGCCGAAGAAGATTTTGGCAAGATAGTACTGTTCAAGTAAGAACGTTTACACCTATATCTAATATATTTTTAGAAGTTCCGGACATATCAACTACAACAGGTTTAATTGTAAAAACTGATTCTACTGATAACGGGACTTATGATACAACGCTTACTATAAACACAGACTTTATAGTTACGCCTACTAACCCACGTTTACTTGGTACAGGCTCCGGCGAACATGAGCCGTTTACTCAAATTAGAATTTTAAATACAAGAAGCTCTGAAAGGTTTGATCCCGATATAATTAACAACGTACAAATAACTGCTAAGTTTGGTTTCGCAGTTATACCCGAAGATATTAAACAAGCAACATTAATTCAAGCACTTAGATTATTTAAAAGAAAAGATACACCATTTAATGTTTTTGGTAATGAACAAACAGGCACCGTAGAATTATTTAATAAGTTTGATCCCGACGCTATGAGCCTTATAAAAAACTTCAGGAGGCTAGACCTAGCTGGACAGTTAAGCTAATGGCTAATGCTGAAATAACAATCAAAGGCGTTGACAAGCTTAGAAAAAGATTAGATCTTGCTGGACTTACTGCTAAACCGGTAAGGCAATTTATGAGGGCAACGGGTGCAGTTTTAAGAGATAGTGCGAAAGACAATGCACCAGAGTTTTCTGGTAGTCTAAAAAATTCTATTCACGTTCAACGAATTAAACAAAAGGGTAGATTGCCTAACTCTGTAAAAATTTATTCAAGCAGAAGCTACGCAAAGTATGTACACGGTGATGAAAAGAAAAGTGGTAGATTAAGATTAACTGAGCCATACACACGTTCAACGCCACATTACCCACCTATAAAAGCTTTAAAGCCATGGGCAGAAGCAAAAGGTCTAAACCCTTATGCCGTACAACAATCAATAGGCAAAAAGGGTACGCCACTTGTACCGTTTTTTCTTATAGCTATGAAAGAAACCAAACAACAAAGAGCTTTATTGTTAGCAAATGCTACAAAAGGCATTGAACGTAATTGGAAGAAAGGAAAGTTGCGTGGCTAGTTTAACAAGTATTAGAGAGGGTATAGGGACTAACTTAGGTAATATAACATCGCTTATAGTTTACAATCATGTACCCGATTTTATAGAGCCACCTACTGCAGTTGTAGGAGTAGTTGATATTATCGAGTTTGATACAAGTATGAAAAGAGGTGCTGATAGATATGAGATACCCGTTTTCGTATATGTATCAAGAGTTGACGCGCAAGATAGTCAAGAAACGCTTGACAGTTATTTAGCTAGTACAGGATCTAACAGTATCAAAACACAAATAGAAAGTGATAAGACTTTAGGTGGTGCTAGTCAATCTTGTAGAGTAGTTGAGGCAAAAGATGTTGGCGTGTATAATGTAAATAACATCGACTACTTAGGTGTCGAATTTACAGTAGAGGTAATAGCATAATGTTTGAAGTAAAGATTGGTTTTGATACCAAAAAGAAAAGATATGAAGTTGGAGACGCTATATCTAAAGAAGATTTAGATCCTAAAACTTGGAAAGAATTATTTGATATGAGCGTTATTGGAAAAAAAGAAGTAAAGCCAAAAGAGAAGAAGAAGAAAGGAAAATCTGTATAATGGGTTACGGTATGGGAGGACGCTCTGGTGGAGGCACTAGGCGTAGAAGAAGAAGAACTAGAAGAGGTAGAGGTAAAAAGTAAATGGCGTTTGTACATGGTAAAGATACCAAAGTATTTTTTAATAATAATGATTTTGGACAATACTTTAACAGTATAGATTTTGCAAGAACTGTTGATGTAGCAGAAACAACTGCATTTGGTAATGATAACAAAACTTTTGTTGCAGGTGATAGGGACGGTACAGTATCAATGAGTGGATTATTCGATGCTACTGCCGATGCTATATTACAACCATTTCTTGGAAGCTCTACTGATACAAACTTAATAGTTGGATTAGACGGTATAACAGACGGCAAATCAGTAATGTTTGGTGCCGGTATAGTTAGTAGCTACGGTCAATCCTCGCCAGTGGGCGATGTTGTCGCAACCTCAGTAGATATGCAAAGCGACAACGGTTTTTTTAACGGTTTAGTTTTAGATAACGCAACAATAACTGCAACAGGTAATTCATCAGTTACTGACAATGGCGCAAGCTCTACCAATGGTGGTGGGGCTTTCGCTATTGCAACAACAGTATCGGGAAGCACACCGGTTGCAACAGTAAAAATTCAACACAGTAGCGATAATGTTACTTTTGTTGATTTAGTAACTTTTACTAATTTCTCGGCAGTTGGCTCACAAATGAGTACAGTTGCAGACGGGACAACAGTAAATAGATATCTCAGAGTAAATTATACGATAAGTGGATCTACACCAAGTTTCGCTTTGGTAGTTGGCTTTGGGCGTAACGGATAGGAAAGGATAAATTATGGCATTTGTGCATGGATCAGATTCAGTTTTTAAACTAGATAACGCTGGTGGATCACTAACTGATATATCAACTTATGTGAACAATGTTGACTTTCCAGAAACTGCAGATGTTGCTGAAACATCTACACTTGGCGCAAGTAACAAAACCTACATAGTGGGCTTAAAGGATGCAACCATTAGCTTGGGTGGACTTTTTGACGCTACTGTTGATGCGATACTTGGAGCAGTCGTTGGACAGAGTGCAACTCTATCTTTCGAATACTCACCAGAGGGTACTGGTAGTGGTAAAGTAAAATACACCGGAGAGTGCATTTTAACAAGCTATACACTATCAAGTCCTGTGGGAGATGTAGTGGGATTTTCAGCTGATCTTCAAGTATCTGGAGCAGTAACAAGAGGTACACACTAATAGAATAGGATTAAACAATGAGTGAAAAAAAACAGAGGCTAACACTTGATGACTTGGTTTCATTACCTAATGTTCAAGAAGAGGAATTATTTATTCCACAATGGGATAAAACTATTTTGGTACGGGGTATCTCAAAGGCAACTCAAGTAAAACTTGGTCGCATATTAAATG
>VTLG01009009.1_pt1 | contig 14877 bp, 17 predicted proteins | sample 4694571 | NCBI WGS metagenome assembly VTLG01 (sample SAMN12604809, study PRJNA352737) | marine metagenome | biome: ENVO:00000447; feature: ENVO:00000209|ENVO:00000569|ENVO:01000036; material: ENVO:00002151; isolation source: viral sequences binned using virsorter ...
CTTAGTGAGAGTAGACTAATAGCAGGTAAATTTTACTTGTTTGAATGAAGCTCGATACCTTTTTACAATCAAAAGTACGTTGGCATTTAGGTTATAACATAACTTCTATACCAGCCGGTGACCAAGCACGATTAGAAGAAGCACTTAATAATGTTCAAGATTCTTTCTGGGTAAGTAAGATTGTAGAGCAAGTAGGAAGGTGTGATGAAGCTGAAAAGAGAACTGATATGACAGGTAGTATTAACAATAATACTATTCCAAAAAATAGAATAGAAAGTATTCTTGGTGACGTTGATCGTACTGTTTCAACTTCTGATTTTAAACAGACCTTAAAAACTTGGACAGAAATTTACATTTATGAAACTGATAGATTAGCGATGCATCTCTATGTTCCTAACTATCGTAATCCGGAACAAGCTAGATATCGATTTAATAGAGAAGGTGCAGAGTTTATACAAGCACTGCCAGGACCAGCTGACGTTGCTGTAGGAACACGTTTATTCTTAGAAACTAATCATAGGTAAAACATTTCCCCCTGTTATTCTTAAGAAAAGGATTGTAAATTTACAATGGCAGTAACCTACTTTCAAGACACAATATTTTTTACTGATACGACCCTATCTGCACCGGGAGATGGAACAGTATTACAAGTAGCTTCTAATAATTTCTTTGCTACAAAAAGTTATACTTTGACAGTAACAGTTGCTGAAATTGATACTAATGTAGTTGTTCGTTTAGATGGAAGTATTGATGGAACTAATTATGCTCCAATTATTGCAGCTCAAACAATTACTTCTAATGGTACTTCTGTTTATAGTGTGTCAGATAGACCAGTCAAATTTGTAAAAGCAGTATTTGTTAGTGAGTCTGGAGGAGATGGTTCTGCAACAGTATTATTTAATTTAGCTGCTTTATAAATGTCTGTTTTACCAAGAACACAACTTGGATATACTCTAGGTTTAAAAAGAGATAAAAATATTTATGGACAAGGTGAAAAGCTTGCTAAGAACCCTTTTGAGCAAAGTAGAGGTCGTACTAGAATGGCAGGAGATAGACGAGTGGATATCTTCACTGCAGAAAGGGATTACATGAGAGCCCCAACTGTTAGAGGAGACTTCTTGCCTAATCGTTTTGTAGCTTCCGTACCTGTATCTAGATTGGAGAATTCTGATGGCTAAAGGAAAAATGCCTCCCCAACTTCTTGAATATTTTAAGAACAAAAATAAAAAGAAAGAAGATGGTGAAAAAATGACTGATAAAGAAAAACGTAAGGAGGCTTTAGATAAGGCTAAAGATGCTAAGTCTAAAAAGATGAAAAAAGAAGAAAAATCTGAAAAATAAGGAAAAAAACCTTCCTATATAATTAAACTAAGCCTCTCAGAAAGTAAAAGTGTCAAGCAGTAGTTCAAACAAACAACCATTAATGGTGGATCGCCCAGCAACCGCCTCCACATTAGTTACGGTTTCATCAGGGCAATCTTTTTTAACAAGTTTAATTCCTACAGCGGTTGGTAATGCTACAAAGGTATTTGACGTTGACTCAGCCTTAACTGATACTGCTATTAGTGGAGCATATATAGATGAAATTTTCTTAAGATATACAAAAAAAGTAATACAAACTATAGACGCAGTAACAGCTCCAACAGGAACTTACTCAGCAACCAGTACTACTTGTACCATTACTTTATCTACAGGTCATAACTTACAACCGGGACAGAAAGTATTTTTAGATTTTAAAACTTATAGTTCAGGAACAGTTCCAAAAGATGATGAATTTGAAGTTTTAGATACAGTTAATTTTACGAGTACTACTTTTGATGTAACAATTCCTTCTTTAAGTGGAACTATTACAGGAAACGTAGATATATCTTTACCTACTGATTTTTGTTTTTATCTTGTAAACACAGGAACTATTACAAATATAAATCAATTTTTTCCATTATTTGTAGCAAGTGTTGATTCAAGTCAGCAATCTTACAGTTTAACTTTAAATGAAATATTGCCATTTATAAATCATCCAACAGTACAAGCCGGATCTAATTTTGTATCATCTAATAATGAAGTTGCTCCAAAACAAAGAGGTTTAATGTTAAAGAGAGGACAGGCTTTATATGTAGCAGCTAGTGGAGCTACTGCTTTGACTAATGGATTTTATTGTAATGTCCAAGGTGGTTTCTATTAAATAGAATGGCATTCGAAATCAAAGGGTTTGATAAGTCATCAAATTTTGATTTTAAGAAAAAATTTAAAAAATTTGATAATAAACCTAAAGAACCTAGTATATATCCAAGAGGATCTGATGGTTATGAATTAGAAAGTGAAGTTAAATTTTATAATCAAGATTCTTTATGGACAAGATGGAGGAGAGGATATGAATTATATACATTTACACAGCAAATATTAGGATCAACTTCAAAAGAAAGAGACAGGAGAGGAGACTATAGATTATTTTTTACATTTCAACAGTTTCCCGGAGTTTTTATTCCAGCAAGAATATTTACTTTTCCTTCTACAAATCAAGAATTAGGTGAACATATTTGTGGAATGAGAGACACAGATGGGTTTAGTTTTTATGAATTTGGATTACCAATATTAGAAGTTAGATATTTAGCACCATCTGTAAGTGCAACTTATTCACAAAGTGGTACTTCATTAGTAGTAACAAAATCTGATCATGGATTATTTCCCGGAGATTCTGTTTTCTTAGATATATCTACTGGCACAGGTATTGATGAAACATTAACAATTGTAAGTAAAACACAGAATACATTTACGGTTACAGCTTCTAATTCTTTAACAACATCAGGTAATGTTGTTTATCATAATTCAACAGCTTTTAATGATACTAGATGGAGATTTGTCAGAGTTAAATTAAGAACTTTACCTACAGAAGTTGCATTCTTAGCTGGGGAAAGAATGGCTGACAGAATTATTGAAAAAGATCCGGGAATTGCATCAACATATTCTAGATCAGGATCGGAAGTTACTGTTATTTGTAGCTCAGTTCATGGATTATCTACAGGAAATAAAGTATTTTTAGATGTAAGTACAGGTAATGTTCCCTCTGGAAGATACACAATAGAAGTTACTTCTACCACTGAATTTAAAATCACAACATTAACTAGTGGAACAACTTCAGGAAATTTAACTTTAAGTAGATTGTTAAGAGGATTTAGATATGACGATTATGTAGGATACACAGTGACTGGATCTGATGCAAATACTAATGAAATTATATTTCAGAAAGCAGATAGCTATGGAGCAAAAACTGTAGATACAGTTGCTAAAACAACAGTTCCTGCTCATAGAGGATTTGCTGTAGGTAGATTTTTAACTACAGAATTAAGATGGAATTGCTCTTGTCAAGACTTTTCTAGAAGAGATAGTTATGATTTATTTAGTACAAAAAATCATGAGAAGTTTCCAGTCACAGCATTAAGAGATACAAAACCTGGTAATGTACTACAGCCAGATGGAACTTTATCAGAAGAAAGAGATATTCCTGGTACTTTTAGAGATTTAGGATACGTAACTATAAATAATTTTTATGAATTACCAGAATATGAAGATGAAAAAGAATTTTCTTTCCAAAATTTACTTTATTATCAGTTACGTTGGTGTAAACATATTTACGCAGCTATGTGGTCACTTGTACATGATGAAGGTAATGAGCCACTTAAGTTAGCAGCTAAATATACTCAGTCTGGAATAAATATTACCGTTACTTTTGAAAATCATAATTTAAATAAAAACGATAAAATTCAGTTAAATTTTACAAGTGGAAATGCTATCTCAGGAGAATATACAATTACTAATGTCCCAGATCCAAATAGTTTTGTAGTTATATATCCTTTTGCTGAAACTACTAGTGGTTATGTAACTGTTGAGAATTTAAAAAAACATGAATATGTAGGAGCATGGCTGTTAGAACCAAATGATAAACCTATAGGTAAAGGATTAGAAAATTGGGAGAAGAGATGGGCAAAAGAAAAAAGAAAAATGCAAGAGGCTGTTGAAATATTCGCTTTATATAATAGATCTACAAAATGGGAAGGAAATAAAGAAATTATCGGAAACTTTAATAATAAACAAAACGTAGCAAATTTTGATCCTTCTGTTGTAGCTATGAATCTGACGGATAGTTTAAAAAGAGATGCAGACGGTAATTTAGATAGAGATGGTAGATCATTAAACACCACCAATAGATTAATAGCAATGGTAAATAAATTGTTTAATAAGGCTCCAACTGTTTTGGATGATATAAAATTTGGAATTGTAAATAAACCTTTAATTGAATTTACTGATGCGTTTGAGTCAGGATTAGTTAATGCAGGAGATTATATAAATGGGGAGTTAGTAGATTCTGCTGTAAATACTAGTGATCTCGATGCAAGTACTTATAATCCAAATACTGGTCAAGATACAGTAGTAGATGCTGGACTATATATAAATGTAGAGAGTTAATTATGGCAGTACAAATTCAAACTAGAAGATCAAGTACGGCAAATGATAGACCATTTCCAACAAGACTAGGAGCTGGAGAACTTGCATTGAATAACAATAATGTAAGTCCCGGATTATTTTTTGCTGATGATACAGCTTCTCCAAGTACAGGTCTAATTAAAGTAGGTCCTGTTCATATTGGAAGCACTGCACCAAACACCTCTGCAGCTGGATTTACATCATCAAGTAAAGGAGAAACTTGGTTAGATACTGCTAGTACTCATATATTTAAAATATTTGATGGCTCATCGTTTCAATCTGTCAAAGCAGTTGCATCTGTTTCTTCAGGCCAACCAGCAAATCCTGTAGACGGACAATTACATTGGGACACATCTGGAGGTGGTAGTGGAGTATTAAAAATATATTTAGCCTCTAGTTCCTCTTGGGTTAATGTTTAGTTAGTGTGATTTAAAAGATGATCTAATATCCTATCTAATTTAGTATGAACTGCCTGCATTTCTCTTAAAAAGTCTTCTTTTAAAACATAATCATGAATGACAGTATTTTTTAAATCATCAACTTCTCTTTGTATTCTGTCAAATTTTCTATCTATTTTTTTATTAAAATTACCTAAAGCTCTACTGATACCAGCAAACGCACCGATACTACCAGATATTATTGCAGCAATTACTTGAGGTTCCATACTTTTATTATAATGGTAGGCACAGTTTAAAATAGATATTAATAGAGGTAAATTATGTCCACTGCTTACGAACCTAATATACAAGGGGCTATCGCAGTCTTACGAGACTTGATGATAGCAAATAGTTTTACGATGACTCGTGAACCATATGAACCTAATTATAGAGGTTTGGTTGATGCTGTTATTGATTTAAAAGAAGGCTTCCCAACTTTTGCTCCATTACAAGTTGGATTTGATGCTACTGCATTTGAAAATCTTAATGAAGGAGATGCTTTATATATGAGGACAAGTGATGGACAAGTTGGTAAAGCTAGTGCATCAAATGGTCTACAAGAGAATGCTCAAGTTGTTGGATTTGCTAACGCAGATGCTGTTGCTAATGGAGTAGTCAAAGTTATTGTCATTGGATTAAAAACGATGTCTGGTTTGGATGCAGGGGATTTATATTTTCTTTCTCCATCTACTGCTGGAGCTATAACTTTAACTCCACCTTCTTCTGCTGGACAAGCTGTAGTGAGAGTTGGAGAAGCCTCTACTGCAACACAGTTTGCAATTCGAATTGAACCACCTATTAAATTAAGCTAATGGCAAGTGTAGAAGCTCTCGCACCTTATCAACCTAATGCACAAGGTCTTACAGAGGTTTTAATTGATTTAAAAGCTACAATGCCTAGTCAGACAGTATTTAAGGTTACTGGATATGAGACAACGTGTTTTGAAAATGTTACTCAAGGTGATGCTTTATATTCAAGAGCAAGTGATGGACAGGTTGGTAAGGCAATTGCAAGTGATACTTTTGATAAAGCTTTAGTTGCAGGAATTGCAGAAACTACAAAGCCTGCTGGTCAATCAGTTAAAGTAATCACTGCTGGTATAGTTGCAACTTCTGGTTTAAATGCAGGTGATCAATATTTTTTATCCGCAGCTTCTGCAGGATCAATTGTTGAAACACCTCCCTCTACTGCTGGTCAGTATGTAACAAGAGTAGGAGAAGCTGGTAGTACTGGTCAATTTATAGTCAATGCTGACCGACCAATCCTTTTAAGCTGACAGTTTACTAGACGTAAAATAAATATAACTAGCAATTCAATAATATTTGAATTGTATCGGAATATAAAATGGCAACAAGAAAGGCACTTGTTTTAGTTTCAGGTTTATTTCAGGAGTTAAATTCTTCTTCTGATAAATTAGATTTTGCTGGAAATAGTACAACCGATTTAAGCGAAGGTTCAAATCAATATTTCACAACATCTAGAGCTAGAGGATCGGTATCTGTAACTGATAGTGGTGGAGATGGATCATTATCTTACAATGCCACTACAGGAATAATTACATATACAGGTCCCTCAGCTTCTGAAGCAAGGGCACATTTTAGTATTGCTTCTGGATCTGGTCTAACTTACAACTCAAGTTCTGGAGAGTTTGGGACATCTGCAATTCCAAATAGTCAACTTGCTAATGATGACATAACAATAGGAAGCACTGCAGTTGCACTTGGTGCTACAGCATCAACTATTGCTGGCTTAACTTCTTTAGCTTCTGGGACTTTAATATCTGGTGTAGCTGACGCTGCAAACTCTATAAAATTAGCCAGTGGAAATATAACTTTTGAAGGATCAACTGCCGATGCAAACGAAACAATATTAACAGCTGCTGATGCAACAGGGGGAGATAAAACTCTAACTTTACCAAACGAGACTGGAACAATATTATCTACAGCATCTTCAATTGCTAACAGTAATTTAGCTAATTCTGCAGTCACTATCGGATCAACTTCTATTAGTCTAGGAGGAACTGTAACTACTTTTGCTGGTTTATCTTCTTTAACCTCTACTACGCTAGTTGGAACTACACTTATTTCTGGATCAGCTGATGCTGCAAATTCAATAAAAATTGCAAGTGGGAATATTGTTTTTGAAGGATCTAGTGCAAATGATTTTGAAACAACTCTTACCGTAACTAATCCAACAGCTGATAGAACTATTACATTTCCAGACGCAGCTGGTACCGTAGTTTTATTAGGATCTTTAAGTGTAGCTGCTGGATCAGGATTAACTTACAACAGTGGTACTGGACAATTTGGAACTAGCTCTATCCCAAATGCACAATTAGCAAACAGTACTGTGACAGTGGGAAGCACATCTGTAGCTTTGGGAGCAAGTGCCACAACATTTACTGGACTAGCATCGCTAACTTCAACAGCTGTAGTAACAAATGACAGCGGATTTAGAGTTAGAAATAATAGTGATAATACAAAAATACTTGCTTTAGATTGTTCTTCTATATCAGGAAGCACAACAAGAACATTAACAGTTCCTGATTCAAACGGAACAATAGCAACTCAAGCTTATGTTCAAGCTCAGATTACTGCTGAAGATCTTGACATAACAACAGATTCTGGGACGATCGCTATTGATTTAGATTCTGAAACTTTACAGCTTTCAGGAGGCACTGGTATTGATACAAGTGCTTCTGGTAACACAGTTACAGTGGCTGTAGATTCGACTATAGCAACTGAAAGTTTTGCTACCGCAATAGCAGTGGCGTTAGGATAGTATTATGGCAACTCAAGTTCAATTTAGAAGAGGAACAACAGCTGAGCACTCAGGATTCAAAGGTGCAGATGGTGAAGTAACTGTAGATACTTCTTTAAAAACTGTTGTTATTCATGATGCAATAACTAATGGTGGTTTTCCATTATTAAGACAAGATGGTTCAAATTCTTTATTAGAAAGAGGAGCAGTAACATCCTGTGCATTAAAATTTGCCGGTGATCCTAATACAGGTTTAATATCTCCAGCTGCAGATGAAATAGCCTTAGTTACTGGTGGGTCTAGCCGTCTTACAATAGATGCTAATGGAGCTGCTATCTTTACTGGTAATGTCCAAGTTAATGGATCTTTATCAGTTACAGGTGGGTTTGATTCCGGTGAAAACTTAGCATTAATTATTGCTTTAGGATAATATGGCAAACACCTTTAAAATCGACACGAAATCAAGTTGTGTAACAGATGCACATACTAGTACAAATGCTAATGTTTTATCAGCTGGAGGCTCTGCAACATTAGTCCTTTTAAGTATTTTGGTTTCTAACAAAACAGGAGCTAGTGCAGATGTTGATGTTTTCTTAGTTACTAATACAGGAGATGATGTATTTCTACTAAGAAATGCTCCAGTACCTGCAGGATCTTCACTTGAAATTATTAGTGGGTCAAAAATAATTATGGAATCTAGTGATGTTTTAAGAGTAAGAACAGATACAGCTAGTGCTATTGATGTAGCTGTAAGTTATCTAGAGCAGACCTAAAATGGGATTATCAGTAAATAACGATCTTGTAACTTTATCTGATAATTTTGAAAGTCTTAAAGCTAAAGTTGAGGCTATCGAAATAATAGTTTATGGTGAAAAAGTTTTAGAATTAGATGATTCAACTTGGGAAAATATTAGAAAAAAAAGAGATTATATTTTAAAATCTACAGATTGGACAGTAACACCAGGATGCTCTGTTGATCAGGCACAGTGGTCTGCATATCGACAAAATTTAAGAGATATTCCTCAAACATATTCAAAGTTAGAAGATATTAGTTGGCCGACTAAGCCATCGACTGCTGGACCTAATAGTTAGAAAAGTCTCATATTTACTGAGCTTAAAATAATTAAAGAAATTAAGACGAATTTACGGTTAATCTGCTATGCCATATATTGGGAATAACATTAGAGCTGCTGATGACTACAGATTAATCGACGACATCAGTAGTTCATTTAATGGTAGTACCACAAGTTTTGCTTTACAAATTGCGGGCTCAGCTCCTGTACCATTTCCAAAGTCTCCTCAGCAATGTTTAATATCTGTTAATGGTGTTATTCAGGAACCAGATCCAACAGGATCTTCTGGATTTAACTTAGTAGGAACAAATATAGTTTTTAGTTCTGCTCCAACAAATGGTCATGCATTTTTTGGAATAGTATATGCAACTGCTGATTATCTAAATGCAGGTGGTACATTCCCTGCAGGGTCTACTGGTAGCCCCTCTATTACGTTTACCACAGACCAAGATACTGGTTTGTATAGAAAAGGATCTGGAAGTATTGGATTTGTTTCTAACTCTACTGAGATCGCAAACGTAGATTCTAATGGTATAACTTCAACTCAATTCATTGGAGGAGGAGCAAATATAACTGGCATTGCAGCTGGAAATATAGCCTCTGGAACCATCGCTACAGCAAGAATTCCTACTCTAAACCAAGATACTACCGGGACTGCAGCTATAGCCACAACTGTTACAGTTGCTGATGAGTCTTCAGATACAACTTGCTTCCCATTATTTTCTACTGCAGCCACAGGAAATTTAGCTCCTAAATCAGGAACAAATTTAACTTTTAATTCATCTTCAGGGTTATTAACTGCCACAGCATTTAGTGGATCTGGTGCGTCTTTAACAACTTTAAATGCGTCAAATATATCTTCCGGAACAATTGCTTCGGCTAGGGTTCCTACTCTAAACCAAGATACTACCGGAACAGCTGCTATAGCTACGACTATAACCGTTGCTGATGAATCATCTGATACTGGATGTAATGTTCTATTTGCGACTAGTGCTAGTGGAAATCTAGGAGCTAAAACAGGATCTAATTTAACATTTAACTCTTCTACAGGATTACTTACAGCTACAGCATTTAGTGGGTCTGGTGCAAGTTTAACTGGAGTATTAAGTGATATAGTTGAAGATACCTCGCCACAGCTAGGAGGTAACTTAGATACTAATAGTTTTGAAATTGATTTAGATGATGGTCATGGTGTTCGATTTAAAAACGGCTCTGGTACAATCAGACTCCAAGCATATGTTTCTGGTGGTAATGGTTATTTACAAAATTCAGAAGGCGATCTTCTTATTGAAACTATAGGTAGTGCTGACGATATTATTCTTACGTCAGTAGATGATATACAACTTAAACCACAAGGTGGCGAAAATGGAATACAGGTTATAGGTAACGGAGGCGTAGAGTTATACCATAACAACAGTAAGCATTTTGAAACGTCTGCTTATGGGGTGTTTGTTACTGGAGGTGCAAATGGTAATTTTGGCAGCCACACTGGAGGTACGGTAACATTTGATTTAGCTAGTTCTGCATATCATTTTGTTAATATGAATGCTAATTCAACTTTCGCTGCTCCTATAAATGCACAAATAGGTCACAGTGGTTCTATCTTCCTAATACAAGATGGAACTGGAGGAAGAACTGGATCATTTAACTCAGCTTTTAAATTTGTAGGTGGAACTGCACCTACACTTTCCACAGCTGCTAATGCTGTTGATAGGCTCGATTTTATTGTTGAGGATGACTCACCACTGAAAGTACACATTGCCGTTTCATTGGATGTTAAGTAATGTCATTTTTTACGGATAATATTAGAGCAGGAGCTTCTGCAGCTGAAGATAGTTTTGAAATACAAAGAAGTTTAAGATTTAATGATAATAGCCAACATTATTTAGAAAGAACTCCAAGTCAAGATAGTAATAGAACTACTATGACATTGAGTGTTTGGGTAAAAAGAGCAAATGTTGGGGAAATGATGATAATGGAATCTTATAGAGATGATGCAAATAGAACAAGATTAATGTTTGATGCACTTAATAGAATGCAGATGTTTCAAAGATTTCAAAATAATAGTCATCCTTTGATTACAGAAGCTGTAAGAAGGGACACTTCAGAGTGGTATCACCTTGTCTGGTCAATAGATACAACACAATCAACCTCAAGTAATAGGGTAAAAATGTATGTTAATAATGTTCAGCAATCATTTATATCAGGGTCAAATAGTCAACCAGATCAAAATGAAGCACTTTTCTTCAATAAAGATGAACGTCACACTATTGGAGTAGGTCAAGATAGTGGTGGACTTGAAGTATATTTTGATGGATACATGGCAGAAATGAATTTTATTGATGGGCAACAGTTACCACCAAGTTCATTTGCAGAAACAAATTCAAATGGAAAGTGGGTTCCAAAAGATACATCAGATTTAACTTTTGGTACTAATGGTTTTAGACTTAATTTTGAAGATAATAGTTCTACTACAGCTTCAACTCAAGGTAAAGATACAAGTGGTAACGGTAACAATTACACACCAAATAATTTCGGAGGAACAAATCATGATGCTGTAAAAGATACTCCAACAAACAACTTTTGTAATATGAGTCCTCTGGCTGTATCAGGTGATGGTAATCATCCAACTTTCACTGAGGGTAATTTAAAAGCTCAGGGACCAGGCAGTGGTATTGGTAAAAATGGTGCTACTTTTGGATTATCAAGCGGTAAATGGTATGTAGAAGCAAAAATAACTCACAGTGGATCTAACCTAATGCTAGGGATAATAAACGTTGCAACGGATTACAGCAACAATGAATACTTAGGTAGTGGCTCTGACTTTGCTATTGCTGCTGATTGCTTAAATAAAAGAATAAGAAAAGAGGGTTCTAATAACCAAACAAGTTTAGGGGGGATGCAAAACGGAGATATCCTTGCTTTTGCTATTGATATGGATAATGGGACATTTCAGCTATACAACAATGGAAGTACAAAAGGTAGTGCAGTTTCTTTTACTGTTGCTGATTACGCCCCTATAACTTTTGCACAAACGACAGGTGCAGATAATAGTGCAGTACATTGGAATTATGGTGCGGACTCAAGTTTTGCAGGGGCAGAAACAGCTCAGGGTAATACAGATGGAAATGGTCAAGGAGATTTTTACTATTCACCGCCAAGTGGTTTTTTAGCTGTATGCGAAGCAAACTTACCAACTCCAACTATCGCACAAGGAAATTTATATTTTGATACTTTACTTTATACAGGTAACAATGGTAGCCAAAATATAACAGGTTTAAATTTTGACCCTGATTGGGTATGGGCAAAAAATAGACAGGATGCTGGTTACCATCACGACTTATACGATACAGTCCGAGGAAATAATTTAAGAATATTTTCAAGTCAATCACAAGCAGAAGCAACGGGTTATCTGCAATTCGGAGTTACAGGAGGATTCAGTTTAACTGCTGGCGGAGGAATAAATATTAATAATAAAAATCATGTTGCATGGTGTTGGGATGCTGCTAGTTCTACAGCAACAAACAATGATGGCTCGTCGACATCACAGGTAAGGGCAAATACTACGGCAGGATTTAGTGTCGGAACATTCACTGCACAAAGTAGTGGATCAGCAACAGTAGGTCATGGGTTAGGAGTTGCACCGAAAGTAATTTTAACAAAAACAAGAAGTCTTAATGCAAATTGGTATGTTTATCATAAAACTATAGGTCATAATGGTTGGATTTTTCTAAACGCTGCTGATGCAGCAACCACAGGAAACAGTGCAGCATTTGGAACAGCACCAACTTCAAGCGTCTTTACTTTTGGGTCAGGATTAGTTAACTTTGGAAATATGCTTTTCTACGCATTTAGCGAAGTAGAAGGCTATAGCAAGTTTTCTAGCTATATCGGAAACGGTCAAGATAACGGTCAGTACGTATTTCTAGGCTTCAGACCTGCATGGGTACTTATAAAAAATATGACCTCTGGAGGTACTGATTGGATTATAAAAACTGATAAATTACAAACAATAAATATTATGACTAATGCTATAAAAGCTAATACAGCAGATGCAGAAGCATCATCCTTGAGTAGTGTTGATTTTTTAGCAAATGGAATGAAAATTAGAAACAATGGAAGTTTTACAAATCAAGATGGTCAAACATATATTTATTTAGCATTTGCAGTTTCACCTTTTAAATATGCTAGGGCGAGGTAAAATAATATTATGGCTTTTAAATTAAACGGAAATCCATTAGCAGTTGATGTTCCTTTTACAGTTGGAACAGGAGAAGATGCTGTTAATTACCCTGCTAATTGGTTGAGATTATCAACAGCAGAAGAAAAAACTGCTATAGGAATAACAGAGGTTGCCGACACACCCATTTATGACTCACGTTTTTATTGGGGTAATGGAACTGCTAAAGAACTTGATGATAAAACAGAAACTGTAGATGGAGTTGAATATACTACTTTAGGTGTCAAATCAGTATTAAAACAGGAAGAAAAACAAATAGCTAAAACTTTATTGAATAATTATGATTGGCAAGTTGTAAGAAAAGCTGAAAAGGGTATAGAAATGGACTCAGCTATTGTTACTTATAGAGATGGAATACGCACAGCCTGTAAGACAAGACAAACAGAGATAGATAATTGTTCTGATACAGCAGCTTTAGTAACACTTTATGGTACTACAACAGATTCAGAAAATAATTTTGTTAAGTTTAATATGACACAATATCCAGTAGATCCAAATAGTAAATAATTTCTAAAAATTAGCCATTTTAAACTAGATATAACAAAACTAGTTATTTTAGATGGCATACATAGGAGCAGAACCTGTACCAGGTCAGAATAGAGAAGTAGATGATATTTCTAGTAGTTTCAATGGAAGTACTACAGCTTTCACTCTGCAAGTTAGTGGTGTAAATGTAAGCCCAGAAAGTGCAAATAATATATTAATTAATCTTGGAGGAGTGCTACAAAATCCCGGAACAGATTATACAATTGCTGCAAGTACCTTAACCTTTACAACAGCTCCAGCATCTGGACTTAGCTTCTTTGGATTAGTATTAGGAGCTGGAATAAATACAGCAACTGTAGCCGATGACACGATAGGTGCTTCTAAATTAATTGACACAGCTGTTACAGCAGGTAGTTACACCACAGCTGACATTACAGTTGATGCTCAAGGAAGAATTACAGCTGCAGCAAACGGAACAATTGCAACTGCTGAGATAGCTGATGGAGCAGTAACAAATGCCAAGGTAAATGCTTCAGCTGCTATTGCAGGAACAAAGATTAGCCCAGACTTTGGATCTCAAGCAATATCTACAACTGGTGGAGCAAATATAAATGGAGCAACAGTATTTAATGAATCAGGTGCAGCTGTAGATTTTAGAATTGAAGGAGATACAAATACGAATTTATTTTTCATAGATGCTAGTGCTGATCGGGTCTGTATAGGAGATAATAATCCAGATAATATTTTTCATGTTGTAACCTCAGACACAGATGTAGCTAAATTTGAATGTGGAGCATCGGGTGCTACAGGTGCATCAATTCGCTTATTTCATAATTCTGGTAGCCCTGCTGATAATGATACAGTTGGACAAATAAAGTTCTCTGGGAGTGATGATGGTGGTACTACAACTGATTATGGCATTTTAAAAGGTGCAGCCCAAGATGTGACAAATGGCACAGAGGATGGAGAATTTACATTTCATACAATGACTGCTGGTACATCAAGCGAAAAATTTAGATTAGATGCCAGTGGTGTTAGGTTACAAAATTTAGAAGATGGTGGTGGATTAACAATAAATCAACTTACAACAACAGGTCAGCATGGTTCTATTATATTTAATTCTAATAGAAATGGTGATTTCGATCAATTAGGTTTTATTAGAGCAGATTGGAACAGTGATAGTGTTGCAGAAATTGATCTTCTAGCTGGGAATGATACTTCAAATAAAGATAACGGAAAGATAGCTTTTAAAACGCAAGCAAGTAACGGTGATGGTTTAGCACATAGAATGTTGATAAATGAAGATGGACAAGTTTTAATAGGTACTACTACAAACGCTTTTGCACCGAATACAAATGAAAGATTTATTGTTTCTGGAAATGCAGCTAACAATTCAAGA
>VTLG01010684.1_pt1 | contig 14876 bp, 19 predicted proteins | sample 4694571 | NCBI WGS metagenome assembly VTLG01 (sample SAMN12604809, study PRJNA352737) | marine metagenome | biome: ENVO:00000447; feature: ENVO:00000209|ENVO:00000569|ENVO:01000036; material: ENVO:00002151; isolation source: viral sequences binned using virsorter ...
CTATTACAGGTTCTTCTGTTTTCTTTTCTTCTTTTACATCGTTTGAATAAATCATTTTAGATCTATCAAACTGGAGAGGCATTATCTCTGGTAATTCACCCCAAGGACAATTCCAAAACGTACCTCTGGGATCGTCATTTACAAGATTAGAGTTTCTACTGGCATCACGATGAGTTTTATAGCAGCCAGGTAGGAGGAGAGATGGCTCACTAAAAGAAGGGTTAGTTACATAATCTCCAAATACTCTTACTGGCTCTATTACTTGAACAGGTATATGAGGTATAGATATATTTGGTATATCTATATCTGGGATGCTCATTAGAAGGGTATAGAGATCCCTGTGGTGTCTGGTAACTCGCTCTCGATAGCTTTAGGAAGAACATTCTGAATATCTCCCATGACTTTGTTTTTGATCATCTTTTCGAAGTTATCGCTAGTTATATATTTATAACCATAGATACCAGCTCCTATTATTGTTAGGGTAAGAACTCCTGAAGCAACAGCGATAGCATTAAAAATTTTTTGCATTTTTTTAAGTATTTAATTAAATTTTACTAAATTGATATGTCTCATGCAACAGTACATATTAAGTAGAGCTAGTAACTGTCTCCCATGCTGAGCCATTGTATACCTGTAATTTATTTAATGTTGTGTTATAAATAAATGCTCCTGAAACTAATCCTGTTAAATTACCTCTTTCTGTTGTGGTAATTTTTGGAGGAACCATAAATCTTGTAGTAACAGCATTAACGCTTGAAAAATCCGGTGCAATTTTTGATCCTGCTATCCCAGCACTGTTACTTATTTTTGCGTTTGTTATTACTTGATCTCCTACAGTCGCAGTGTCTACACCTGCTCCTAAGATTAACCCCATAAAAGATAATCCTGATGCAGGAGCTGTTGTAAATGTTATTGTGCTTGCATTTATTGTGTAGTCTGTTCCGGGATTTTGAATAATACCACCAACAGAAACTAATATATTATTTGCGGACTCTGGACTCGTATTTAAAGAATTTACCTGTAATGTAAATGCTGTGGTACTACCATTAAAACCACTTGATATATCATCTACTTCTCTATTTTGACCTGGAGAAGGTTCTGGTCCAATGTATGCCATCTAAATTAACAACTTTTGATATATCTAGTTTAAAATGGCTAATTTTATGCAGACTCTAGTGCTGTGACTTTTGCGGATAATTCTTTGATTGCGTTTACAAGTATTGGAACTAATCTTCCATAACTTGCTTCTAATCTGTTAGGATTTTTATCCATAACCATTTTTAGATAATCCGCATCATTTTCTTTCTGTACTGACTGTAAATCTTGTGCAATAAATCCATGCTCATGTGTACCATCTTTACCGTTGCCATCTCTAGTAGCCCATTTAAATTTAACAGGTCTTAATTGATTAATAAAATTTAAACTCTCAGGTAAATCTATAACATCTATTTTATCTCTTCCATCAGATAAAGAAGAAATAGTCTGAACATTACAACGAAAACTACCAATAGCTGAATCACCTATTGTTATGTCATCACTTGCTGTAGCAGACGGTGCATCTGCACCATTACCAATAACAATTTGATTAGATCCTGTTGTTATATTATCCCCTGCATTATGACCTATACAAGTATTGCTTCCACCTGTAGTTATATTTACTCCAGAATCAGTTCCCATAACTGTGTTGTCTACCCCAGTTGTGATATTTGCTCCAGATTGAAGACCAACAGCGACATTACCATCAGCCGTTGTACAGCTGCCTAAAGCACTTTGTCCTATCGCAACCCCATATCCACCTGTTGTAAGTGAAGTACCAGCAGCATGACCAACAATAGTATTACAACAGGAAGTAGTAATTGCATCCCCAGTATTTGCACCAACACAAATATTTTGATAACCAGTTGTGGCTTCTTGTAATGCACTATTTCCAACCGCAACATTATTATCAGCAGTTGTGGCTAAAGTTAATGCCCATCTACCTATGGCTACATTATTATCTCCAGTCGTATTTGAACCTAATGCAGCATAACCTACAGCTACATTTAGTTCTCCAGTTGTGGTTGCTGCTAAGGCAACAGAACCTACAGCAGTGTTCTGTGCTCCAGTTGTATTTGATGTTAAAGCGTTATAACCAACAGCAGTCGAATGACTAGGGGTTGTAAGGTTATACAAAGCATTAACTCCAACTGCGGTGTTGTTTGATCCGGTTGTGTTTAAACCTAAAGCATTAACTCCAAAAGCAGCATTTAGAGACCCAGTTGTGTTTGTTGATAAGGCACTTAAGCCAAAAGCAGAATTATAATCAGCAGTAGTGTTATTAGATAAAGCTCCATATCCAAAAGCTGAATTACCTTGTGCAGTTGTATTCGCGTCTAAAGTAGCATAACCAACAGCCGTATTATTTTGACCAGTTGTGTTTAATGCTAATGATTGATATCCAACCGCTGTGTTATTACTTGCTGTTGTGTTCAATATTAGAGCAAAATAACCTAGGGCAGTATTACCTGTACCTGATGTATTGTCTCTCATTGATCTAAAACCTACGGATGTGTTATTACTCGCGGTATTTTTGTTTAGAGCATCTCTTCCGACTGCTGTATTATAATTTCCTGATACGTTTTGACCTAAAGAAGCATAACCAACAGCTGTGTTGTCAGTACCAGTTGTATTTGCTGTTAAAGCATAAGCACCAACACCCACATGTTGTGACCCTGTTGTATTAGCATCTAAAGAAGCGTATCCAACTGTTGTGTTTTCAGTTCCACTTGTATTGGCTCCTAATGCAGAGTGACCAACTGCAGTATGGTTACTTGTAGTTGCAGTTCCATCTAAAGCAGCAGAACCTATAGCTACGTTACCAGTTCCACTTGTGTTTGAATACATTGCAAAATAACCCATTGCTGTGTTACCCCCAGCAGTGTTATTTCTTAAAGCTTGAGAACCTACAGCGGTATTTTCTGCTCCCGTTGAATTTAGAATTAAAGCAGCAGCACCTACAGCGGTATTATCTGCTCCAGTTGTATTTGTTTCTAAAGAACTTGCACCAACACCAGTATTATTTCCAGAAGTTGAGTTCCCACTTAAGGAGTTCGATCCAATAGCTGTATTACTACTTCCTGTGGAATTGAAATCTAAGGCATTATATCCAACGGCTGTATTATAATCTCCAGTTGTATTATCTTGTAATGCATCGTATCCTATCCCTGTGTTGAAATCTCCAGTCTCGTTATAATACATTGCTTGAGAACCAACAGCAGTGTTTTTAACTCCAGAAGAGTTTGTAAATAAAGCTGTAGCCCCTAACCCAGTATTATCACTTCCTGTATTTGATGGTAAAGAGTTTGAACCTACACCTGTGTTTCGGGTTCCAGTTACGTTTGCTGTTAATGAGTTTTTACCAATAGCAGTATTATTATCAGCAGTGGTATTAGCATCTAAAGCATTAGCACCAACAGCTGTATTATTAGCTCCAGTTGTGTTTGCTAATAAAGCAAAAAGTCCTACAGCAGTGTTGTCAGATGCACTTGTGTTTGCGTGTAGTGCAGCATGACCAACAGCAGTATTGTTACCTCCAGTAGTATTTGCTTCTAATGCTTCAGCACCAAAAGCAGCATTCAAAGCTCCAGTAGTATTTGTTTCTAAAGCTTGATCTCCACAAGCAGTGTTACTACCTCCAGTTGTGTTTGCTCCTAATGCACTTGTACCAATCGCAGTATTATTACTTGCTGTACTATTTGCATCTAAAGCAGCAGCACCTACAGCTACGTTTGAAGATCCAGTTGTATTTTGATTTAATGCTTCATTTCCAACTGCTGTATTACTAGATGCGGTGGTGTTTAATATTAAAGCTCCTTGACCCACAGCAACATTACCTGCTCCTGTTGTATTTTGATTTAATGCTGATTTTCCTACAGCTGTGTTATTTGATGAGGTTGTAGTTTTTTGAAGTGCATTTACTCCTATTGCGGTATTATTACTACCTGTTGAGCAATCATCCAAAGCTTCAGAACCTACTGCAGTGTTCATACTTCCAGTAGTTAGACTATCTAAGGCTTCACCACCTACAGCAGTATTTGATTGCCCTGAAGTTAACTCGGTTAACGTATTTATACCAACTGCTACATTAAATTGACCAGTAACAGCAGCATCTAAAGCATTCTTACCAAGAACAGTATTATTAGCAACAAAGTTCGCACCCTTACCTACTGTGACTTCATTTATCGTTCCATCTTTTCCAGTTACTGTTAAACCGTTGCCATCTATATTTGCTATCTCTGTAGCGTTAGAAATAAACCCAATATCACCAGAACCTCTTCTATAAATCCCGGTGTCGGTGTCCGTAGTGAATGTGATTGATGGAGAACCAGTTGACCCTGCAGGGAATGTACCACCTGCATTTAGATAATCAGCAGTTGCATATATTATTCCGAAAAATGAATGTCCTCCTGTTGGAGCAGAACTAAAAACTATATTTGTTCCAACTAAATTAAATCCTGAAGCACCTGTAGGATCTGGTTCTTGAATAACACCGTTAACTGATATTAAACATTGTTGTGGAGATTTTGGAAAAGGTGTTGGAGATGCCCCAGCTGTTAATAAAGCAAAACTTGTAGTACTTCCATTAAAGCTACTACTGATATCATCAATTAACCTGTAATCATCAGCAGATCGAATATTATTTCCAATATATGGCATAGCAGTTTAATCGAGAATCATCTAAGTATCTCTGTTTATTTTAAGCTCAGTAAATATGAGGAATTTCTAAGAATTAGGTCCAGAAGTAGATGGCTGACTCGGCCATACAACATCTGTAATTACTGTGTAAGTCTGTGGAATATCTCTTAAATTTTGTCTGTAGGCAGACCATTGAGCTTGATCAACACTACATCCAGGTATAACTGTCCAGTCTGTAGATTTTAAAATATAATCTCTTTTTTTTCGAATATTTTCCCAAGTAGAATCATCAAGTTCTAAAACTTTTTCTCCATAAACAATTATTTCGATAGCCTCAACTTTTGCTTTAAGACTTTCAAAATTAGCAGATAAATTTACAAGATCATTATTTGCTGTTAATGCCATCTTAGGTCTGCTCTAGATAACTAACGGCAACATCAATTGCACTAGCTGTATCAGATCTTACTCTTAAAACATCACTTGATTCCATAATTATTTTTGATCCACTTATTATTTCTAAAGACGAACCTGCCGGTACTGGTGCATTTCTAATTAGAAAAACATCATCTCCTGTGTTTGTTACTAAGAAAACATCTACGTCTGCACTAGAGCCTGTTGTATTAGAAATTAAAATACTTAGAAGAACTAATGTAGCAGAACCACCAGCTGTTAATACATTTGCATTTGAACTGGTGTGTGCGTCTGTAACACAATCTGATTTTGTATCAACTTTGAAGGTGTTTGCCATATTATCCTAAAGCAATAATTAATGCTAAGTTTTCTCCGGAATCGAAACCACCTGTTACTGATAAAGATCCATTAACTTGGACATTACCTGTAAAGGTAGCAGCTCCATTTGAATCTATTGTAAGACGACTAGACCCACCAGTAACTAGAGATATTTCATCTGCAGCTGGACTTATTAATCCAGTATTTGAATCTCCTGCAAATTTTAAAGCACAAGATGATAAAGCTCCTCTCTCTAATTGAAAATTAGATCCATCCTGTCTTAATAATGGAAAACCACCATTAGTTAATGCATCATGTATAACAACAGTTTTCAGAGAAGTGTCTACTGTAACTTCTCCATCAGCTCCTTTAAAGCCAGAATGCTCGGCTGTTGTTCCTCTTCTAAATTGAACTTGGGTTGCCATAATACTATCCTAACGCCACTGCTATTGCGGTAGCAAAACTTTCTGTACTTATTGTCCCATTACTGTCAGGGACAGTCATGGTTCTAGTCGTACTACCTGATATTCCTGAACATTCAAAAGCTAATTGTTTTGTATTATCAGAATTATCTCTGACTCTAAAACCATCATCATCTGTTACTACAGCACTAGAAGTTAATGAGGCTAATCCAGTAAATGTTGTAACAGTGGTTCCCAAGGCAACTGCTGTGCTTCCAATAGTAACTTGACTATTTGCTAATTGAGAATTAGGTATAGAACTAGTTCCAAATACTCCTGTTGCAGCGTTATAACTTAATCCAGAACCTGCAGCAACGCTTAAAGATCCTAATAATACTACAGTTCCATCAGCATTTGGAAAAGTAATTGTTCTATCAGCCGTAGGATCAGTAACAGATATTGTCGTTTCAAAATCGTTTGCAGTAGATCCTTCGTAAACTATATTTCCACTAGCAAGCGTTATTGAATTTGCAGCATCTGCTGATCCAGATATTAAAGTAGTTCCAACTAATGTCGTAGATGTTAAAGATGATAGTCCAGCTATTGTGGTTGCTGTACCTCCTAAAGATATAGAAGTACTTCCAACTGTTAATGAAGAATTAGCTAAATTACTGTTAGCAATTGATGATGCATCTGTTAGTATTGTTCCTGTCTCATTAGGTAATGTAAGTGTCTTATCACTACCTGTTGCGTTTGCTGCTGTCAGTATCGTTTCGTTTGCATCAGCTGACGAACCTTCAAATGTAATATTTCCACTTGCTATTGATATTGCATTAGCTGCATCTACTGCTCCAGAAACTAAAGTTGTTCCTATAAGAGTTGTAGAAGTTAATGAAGTTAATCCTGTAAAAGTATCTTGAGTAGTACCTAAAGAAACACTTGTCCCACCAATCGTTACAGCTGAGTTAGCAAGCTGAGCATTAGGTATTGCACTAGTACCAAACTCTCCAGTTCCAGAGTTGTAACTTAGTCCAGACCCAGAGGCAACACTAAAATGTGCCCTAGCTTCTGAAGCTGATGGTCCTGTATATGTAATTACTCCAGTTGAACTATTGTAAGCAAGACTTCCATCCCCACCAGAATCAGTTACTGATACAGCACCTCTAGCTCTTGTATTTGTAAAATATTGATTTGAACCTTCACCTAAATCAGTTGTACTATTTCCAGCAAAATCTAATTTATCAGAAGAAGAATTTAACTCCTGAAATAGACCTGAAACTAAAACAAGTGCCTTTCTTGTTGCCATTTTATATTCCGATACAATTCAAAAATATTGAATTGCTAGTTATATTTATTTTACGTCCAGTAAACTGTCAGCTTAATTCAATAGGAGGTTCTACTTTTATAATAAATTGACCAGTAGATCCAGCCTCACCAACTCTTGTAACATAATGACCTGCAGTAGTTGGAGGTGTTGTAACTATTGAACCAGCTGAAGCAGCAGATAAAAAATACAAATCTCCAGCATCTAAACCAGATGTGGTAACTATACCTCTAGTTAAAACTCTTATTTCAGATCCATTAGTTTGAGTTGTTTCTGCTATTCCTGCAACTTTTGCTTTATCAAAAGTATCATTTGCTATTGCTTTTCCTACAAAACCGTCTGAAGCTCTAGAATAAACAGCATCACCTTGTGTAATATTTTCAAAACAAGTAGTAACATATCCAGTTACTTTAAATACTGTTTGGGTTGGCATAGTAGATTTTAAATCTAAAAGCACCTCAGTTAAACCTTGAGCATTAGGTTGGTATGGAATGAAATTTTCTACACTAGCCATTAACTTAATTTAATAGGTGGTTCAATTTGTATTGCTAAAGTAGTTGTAGTTGCAGCTTCTCCTAATCTAACAACAGCTTGTCCAGCACTTGACGGTGGAGTAAGAGTTATAGCTCCAGCTGTACTTGGTGATAAAAAATATAAATCTCCAGCATCTAAACCAGACATAGTTTTTAGCCCAACAACTATGACTTTTACAGTTGTATTGGCGGAGGCTGTAGCATTAGCAAAGCCTACAACAGTAGCAGCTTCTGATGTTCCATCTGATGCAGTTGCTTTACCAACTTGCCCATCACTTGTCCTCATATATAAAGCATCACCTTCAGTTACATTCTCAAACGCAGTTGCATCAAACCCAACCTGCAATGGTGCAAAACTAGGAAATCCTTCTTTTAAATCTATTACTGCATCTACTAAACCTCTATAGTTAGGTTCATATGGTTCACGAGTCATCGTAAAACTATTTGCTATCATCAAGTCTCTTAGGACTGCAATAGCTCCTTGTATATTAGGTTCGTAAGCAGTTGACATAATTTACCTCTATTAATATCTATTTTAAACTGTGCCTACCATTATAATAAAAGTATGGAACCTCAAGTAATTGCTGCAATTATATCTGGTAGTATTGGTGCCTTCGCAGGTATCAGTAGAGCTTTAGGTAACTTCAATAAAAAAATAGATAGAAAATTTGACAGAATTCAAAAAGAAGTAGATGAATTAAAAAATAGTGTTATTCATGATTATGTGTTAAAAGAAGATTTTTTAAGAGAAATGCAAGGTGTACATACTAAATTGGATCGAATTTTAGATCACCTTTTAAATCACACAAATTAAACATTTACCCAAGAAGAGCTAGAAGCTAAATATATTTTTAAAACTCCGCTTCCTCCTCCAGCTGTATCCCAATGTAATTGTCCATCAACAGGGTTTGCTGGTTGTCCAGAAGAGACTGATGCTATCGCTTTAACAAGTTGAAATGAAGATCCATCATAAACTTTAAATATATGAGTACTATTTGTATCTAACCAAGTTTCTCCTTTACTTAAAGAAGTAAATCCAGCTGCAGCAGTATTAGGTGCAGTGCTACCAATATGAACAGGACCTACTTTAATTAATCCAGTACTTGGTGAAGCAACATTGTCAGCAAAAAATAATCCTGGACTTACACTATTATTATTTAACGCAAGTTCACCAGCTCCTAATCTTACGGGAAATGGTCTATCATTAGCTGTGCTTGATCTTCTTGTTTGAATTTGAATCGCCATAATTAACTCTCCACATTAATATATAGTCCGGCATCTACTACTGTATCTTGAGCAGTATCTGGAGTAAAAGTACTTGAATCAAGATCACTAGTATTTTCAGACGAATCCACAAATTCTCCATTTATATAATCTCCTGCATTAATTAAGCCAGCTTCAAAAATATCAGTAAATTCATTCAGAGGTTTATTTATTATTCCAAATTGAACATCATCTATGAGAGTTATAGATTTATTCGTTAATTTGTTTACTAGTGCAATCAATTTGTTTGAAGTATTTAAAGATTGTCCTGATCTATCTAATTCACCTTGTGCATTTCTTTTTAAATCATCCATCAAATTCATAGCTACAAAAGATGGATCGAAGTCAGCTACAGACTGTTTGTTATTAAAATTACCGATAATTTCTTTATTACCCTGCCATTTAGTTGATCGATTATAAAGAGCAAATATTTCTGCAGCTTCTTTTAATTTTTTTTGTTCTCTTTTCCAATTTTTTTCCCATACTTCAAGGCCCTTTCCTACAGGTTTATCATTAGGTTCAAATAACCATGCTCCTACATATTCATGTCTTTTTACATTTTCAACTGTTACATAACCACTAGTTACATTATCAAATGGATAAACAACCACAAAACTATTTGGATTTGGAACATCACTTATTGTAAATTCTCCTGAAATTGCATTACCACTTGTAAAAGTTAATTGAATTTTATCATTTTTATTTAAATTATGATTCTCAAAATCAACAGTAATATTTACTCCAGATGAAAAATAACTAGCTGCTAACTTTAGTGGTTCATTGCCTTCATCATGAACTATTGACCACATTGCTGCATAAATATGTTTACACCAACTAATTTGGTAATACTGTAAGTTTTGAAAGGACTCTTCTTTTTCGTCTTCATACTCCGGTAATTCGTAAAAATTATTAATTGTTATAAATCCTAAATCTCTAAAAGTACCGGGAATGTCTCTTTCATCACTAAGAGTTCCATCTTTTTGTAATACATTTCCAGGTTTTGTATCTCTAACTGATGTTGTTGGAAATCTTGATTCAGTTGATCTTTCAAATAAATTATAAGAATCTCTTCTAGAAAAATCTTGACAAGAGCAATTCCATCTTAATTCAGTAGTTAAAAATCGACGCTTTCCATTACTATCTAATACTTCAAAACCTCTATGAGCTGGGACAGTTGTTTTAGCTACTGTATCAATAGTTCTTCCTCCATAACTATCTTCCTTTTGAAAAATTATTTCATTAGTATTTGCGTCAGATCCTGTTACTGTATAACCTACATAATCATCATATCTATAGCCTTTTAATAATCGACTTAAAGTTAAATCTCCAGATGTATTCCCACTAGGTATCGTAGTAACTTTAAATACTGTCGTTGATGTAACCTCTATTGTATATCTTCCAGAGGCAAGATCACCATTACTAACATCTAAAAATACTTTGTTACCTGTTGATAGACCATGTACTGAACTACAAGTTACTGTTACATTTTTACCTATTCTTGTATAAGTAGAAGATATTCCCGGATCTTTTTCAATTATTCGATCTGCCATTCTTTCTCCTGGAAGAAAAGCTACTTCTGTAGGTAAACTTGCTAACTTAACTCTTATAAATCTCCAACGAGTATCATCAAAATCTGTTGAATTATGATATGTCACTTTACCTGAAGTTGTTAAAGAATTTGTTGCTGTAACGGTAAATGTATTTTGAGTTTTACTTACAATTTCTAAGGTTTCATCAATCCCAGATCCGGTTGATATATCTAAGAAAACATTATCACCTGGAAATAAACCATGATCTGATTTTTCAACTACTAATGTCGTACCATTCTGTTCATAAGTTGCATCAACTGATGGTGCTAAATATCTTACTTCAAGTATTGGTAGACCAAAATTATAAAAACTAAAACCATCTGTATCTCTCATCCCACAAATATGATTACCTAATTCTGCATTTTTAGAAGGAAAAGTAAATATTCTTGCTGGAATAAAAACTCCGGGAAATTGTTGAAACGTAAAAAATATTCTAAAATCTCCTCTTCTATCTCTTTCTTTTGAGGTAGATCCTAATATCGTTTGCATAATTACATATAGTTCATATCCTCTTCTCCACCTTGTCCATAAAGACTCTTGATTATAAAATTTTATTTCACTTTCTAATGAATATCCATCAGTTCCTCTTGGATAATTACTTGGTTTGCTTGGTCTATTGTTAAAACTTGTATTGAAATTGAAATTAGATGATATACCAAAATCTTTTATTTCATATACCATTGTATTTAATAGAAACCACCCTGAACATTACAGAAAAATCCATTTGATAAAGCAGTAGCACCACTAGCAGCTACATATAAAGCTTGACCTCTTTTTAACATTAATCCTCTTTGTTTAGGAGCAATTTTTGATTCTAAAGTATTTGTACTACCAAAATTAGCTCCTGCTTGAACTGTTGGATGGTTTATCAAAGGTAAAATTTCATTTAAAGTTAAACTGTAATACTGCTGACTCGAATCTATACTTGCAACAAATAAAGGGAAAAATTGATTTACATTTGTGACCGTTCCTGTATTGACTAGATAAAAACAAAAATCAGTAGGTAAAGACACATTTACATTTCCAGTTATAGTTCCACTAGGAATAGCTGGAATAGTTACGTCAAAAGTCGTACTTGTTAAATTAGCTGTATCTAAAACTTCGAATGTATTATCAACCGGAACTGTACCTGAAGTATAACTTGTAAAATCTAAATTTACTTTTTGTTCAGCCTGTAAATTATGTCCGGTGGATACTGTGACTGTACAAGTAGGACCATTAGCTGAATATTGTCCTGCTGTAACAGCTGCAGGAGCAGTAACTTTATTTACTTTTTGACTGTATCTAAAAAATATTTCATCTATATAAGCTCCACTAATAGAAGTATCTGTTAATGCTGAATCAACATCAAACACTTTTGTAGCATTACCAACCGCTGTAGGAATTAAACTAGTTGAGAAAGCTTGACCTGAAGAAACTTTACATTCTGTGGAGGTGGTTGCTGGGCGATCCACCATTAATGGTTGTTTGTTTGAACTACTACTTGACACTTTTTCTTTTTAAGAGACTTAGTTTAATTATATAGGAAGGTTTTTTTCCTATTTTTTATCTTTTTCTTCTTTTTTTCCTTTTTTACTCTTTGCATCTCTCGCCTTTGATAAAGCTTCTTTCATCTTTTCTTTATCAGACATTTTTTCTCCACTGCCATCATCTTTCTTTTTATTCTTATTTTTAAAATATTCTAATAATTGTGGTGGCATTTTTTTAGCCATTTAATCATCCTCCTCTTTTTCGATGGGAATACCTAAAGTGTTTGTGAATTGATTAGAAAGATCAAGTCCCCTTGTTTCTTTAAATCGGTCAGGCATATTACTACCTCTTGCATAAGGAGTAGCCATATAGTCTTGTTGTGTAGTAAACAAGTCTATTACCCTCGTCCCTGCCATTCTAGTACGTCCTCTACTTTCAGCAAAAGGATTTTCTTGTCCTCTTTCTCCACGACCATAAATATTTTTATCTCTTCTTACACCTAGCGTATATCCAAGTTGTGTTCTAGGTAAAACAGACATTTATATAGCAGCTATATTAAATAATACTGTTGCAGCAGTTCCTCCAGCTTCACTGACAAATACAGCTTTTACAAATTTTACTGGTCTATCAGCAACACTATAAATAGTTGTTCCGTTAGAAGTAATAGTCTGAGCTGCAATAATTGGTGCATAATTAGTTCCATCTATACTTCCATCTAAACGTACAACCACATTAGTATTAATTGAAGCTACTGTTACCGTCAAAGTATAACTCTTTGTAGCGAAGAAATTATTTGATGCTACTTGTAAAACTGTTCCATCTCCTGGAGCAGATAAACTTGTATCAGTAAAAAATATTGTGTCTTGAAAGTAGGTTACTGCCATTGCAAATTTACAATCCTTTTCTTAAGAATAACAGGGGGAAATGTTCTTACCTGTGTGTTGTTTCTAACAATAAACGTGTTCCTACAGCCACATCAGCTGGTCCTGGAAGTGCTTGTATAAATTCTGCACCCTCTCTGTTAAATCTATATCTAGCCTGTTCTGGGTTACGATAATTAGGAACATAGAGGTGCATTGCTAATCTATCTGTCTCATAAATATAAATTTCTGTCCAAGTTTTTAAAACTTCACGGAAATCTGATGTTGCAACTGAACGGTCAACGTCACCCTGTATACTTTCAATTCTATTTCTTGGAACAGTTCCATTATTCATGGTTCCTGTCATATCTGTTCTTTTTTCAGCTTCATCACATCTGTTAATTTGCTCTACAATTTTACTTACCCAAAAAGAATCTTGAACATTATTTAATGCTTCTTCTAATCGAGCTTGGTCACCAGCTGGTATCGAAGTTATGTTATAACCTAAATGCCAACGTACTTTTGACTGTATAAAGTTATCGAGCTTCATTCAAACAAGTAAAATATACCTGTTACTAGTCTACTCTCACTAAGTTCTCTTTAAATATTGCATCCCAATCAATCCTTTTAATTCCTCTTAGTTGTTCTAATTTGGTATATCTCTCACCTGTCATTGTTGTTTGTAAATCTTTTATATCTCTAGCTGTTTTTAAACCAACTCCGGGAAGAGTATCAGCGATCTGTCTAGCACTTGCAGTATTTATATTTAAACGTCTGTCTAGAGGGAAAGTTTCTCTATTAGTCGGTTTAGCAGTTTTATCTCCAGTTGATTTTAACTCTGCCGTTAATCTTTCCTCTGTTTTAATTTTTTCATTAGTGGCTTCTAAATGAGGAATTAAATCATCCTCGTGAACATAATCTACCTCATCGTTTGCATTAACGACCATAAAGATGCCTTCTCCATGTTGAGATATTTTTTCAACTAGACCACCGGTTATTTTGTGTTGATATAACATAATAAAAAATGTTTTCCTAAATTTAGCTTACCTTAATAAATTTTTCTTGACAATGAAAAAGCGAGCCATAAAGACTCGCCTTTCCGATTAACTATAAGGATATAGATTATGAATCTGTTCCGCCTACTTGTGAAGCAAAGTCCACGAAGGAAGAAACATCATCCCAAGTTACAGCTTTTGCTGGACGTAGGTAGTTAACTCTACAAACGATGTAAGCTGCTCTACCAGCATCACTATCGTCAGATGAGATAAATACACCGTCGCCACTAACTGTAGTACCTGTGACAGCATCGACGTTATAAACTTTAAAAGTTGTGTCTGCTGTTACTTTGTACAACATAGCGTTTGCAGCATCCTGATCATCAATACCAGCTGTAGTAACAGATGTCCAGAAAGGAATCTTCGCAAGTGTTACGTTTTCTGATCCTTGAGTAAATAGTGAACTAGCTGCAGTCAATGTACTTGAAGCTGCTGCGTTACCTAATGCCTGTGTTGCTGGTACACCAATTGGGTTACCACCATTATCAGGACCAAGGAGTAGAAGCTCAGCAGTTGTACCACCGAGATCTGCTGTTATTGGAGATGCTGGGAAGCTAGGAAGACCACCAGAAGGTGTGTCCTGTGCAATAGCTATGGATGCTCCATAAACATATGCAGGTCTGTCTGTACTAGCTTTGACCACTAAACTTGTGCGGTCATCTCTTACTCTGTCACTAACTCTTCTATCTGGAGAGGGTACAGTGATGTTGAAACTCTTGTAACTAGCTTTATCAGCTGCTAAGTTAGTTACTTTTACATAACCAACCTGCTCAAAAGCTTCAATTCCAGGCCAACCGAATACACCCTCATGGTTGAATGATGATAAACCGTTGATCTGATTACCAGGTTGTAGGATTGCTCCTGCGTCACTCTTGTAAGTTGCCATTAGTTAATACCTCCTATTACTCTGTAATTGTGAAGGCAGTGGTAATGAAGTCCTTATTCAAGTTCGCAAAACCAGCATATAGCTGCCATATA
>VTLG01013481.1_pt1 | contig 14876 bp, 14 predicted proteins | sample 4694571 | NCBI WGS metagenome assembly VTLG01 (sample SAMN12604809, study PRJNA352737) | marine metagenome | biome: ENVO:00000447; feature: ENVO:00000209|ENVO:00000569|ENVO:01000036; material: ENVO:00002151; isolation source: viral sequences binned using virsorter ...
CACAAACTGATTCACAAAGAGATGAAGGTACATCTCTTGTATTATATAATCCTTCTACTACAACAAATTCTTTTAGTCAATTAGTTTTTAGAAATAGAAATAGTGGAACTGGTGCAGTAAGAATAGCCGCTGTTTCAAAAGGTGCTGATAATAGTGATTTAATTATTTCAAATGATGAAAATGATATAATATATATTGATGGTTCAACACAGAATGTCGGCATCAAAACTACATCGCCACAATCCTTATTAGACATCGGTAGTGCACATGCTCACGCTTATGGAGCACTTCAAGTAAATGCTACTGGTTCAAATAGTATAGCATTATTTCAAATAATGGATACAACAACATTTACTGGTACAACTTTACCTGCAGGTCAAATAAGTAGTGCTATGATAACAATAAGAAATGTTCAAGCTACAGATAACAACTACGCTGGTATTAGATTTATGGATAGTGGTGGATTTACAAATGCTGCGATTCTGGCAAGAAACGTAGACCACGATACAAGTGGTGGTGGAGATTTATTATTCTTTAATCGTAAAGATAATACTAATGCAGATAGTAGCTCGTTAAGTATGATTATAGAAAATACAGGTGATGTTGGCATCGGTACAAATAATCCAGACACAAAACTTGTAGTGGCTGGAGCATTTCAAGGTGATGCTTCTGATACAATGTTAAATACAGCTGGTATACATATAGATGATACTACAGCTTGGGCTGATTTAGATTCTTCAAAACCAACAGGAGGTGGAATAAACTTTAGCGGTCTTTATGGAGATACAGAAGGTCAGGTAATATTTGCTGGTATTAGAGGATTAAAAGAAAATAATACAGATAATAATTATAGTGGTGCTTTACTGCTTGGTACAATTGCTAATGCTGGTAATATAACTGAAAAAATGAGAATTGATAGTTCTGGTAGAGTTGGTCTCGGAACAACGGCTCCAGCTGATTTTCTACTTCATGTACATAGAGGTAATGCTGGAACAGACCCAACTTATTAAGGTACAAGTGCTAGAAACTTAGCGTTATTTGAAACAGATAATGCTGAAGGTTATGTGAATATATTTGCTCCTGCTAATGCAACCACTGGTTTTGGATTTGGATCTCCATCTCCAGGTAATAAGTTTCAAGGTGGTATGTTATATAGTGGAGCTAGTGCAGGTAATTCTCTAAGAATGTATGCCGCTCAAAGTGAAATAATGAGAATATCTGGTTCAGGTAATGTCGGCATCGGAGAATCAGCTCCAGATACAAAATTACATATATCTGACTCAGGTATAGATAAAGATTTAATAAAATTAGAAGGTGCTATATCAGCAGATGAAGATTGGTTAGGTATAGTTTGGAGAAAAATTGATAGTAGACGTTATGCTAGAATAGCTGGTGGTTCTCACACTTATGCTCCTGATTATGGGATGATAAAGTTTGAGGTTTCAGATAGTTCTGATACTTTAGTTGAAAAAATGAGGATAGAGGGTAATTCAGGTTATGTCGGCATCGGGACAACGAGCCCAGCTAGAACTTTAGACATAGTTGGAAATATGCAAATTAGTTCATCAACAGCAATAGGAAGTACAACATCATCACTTCATGTTGAAGGTAGTGGTTCAGAAGTTTTTGCAGTAGATGGTACATTAGGTAGAATGTTTACTGTTAGTGATGAAATGTCAGGTTCTATATTTTCAGCTAATACAATTTCTGGTACTCCTGTTATTGAAGCAACTTCAACTCATGAGGTGTATTTAAATCCATATAATAATGGCGATGGAGTTGGCATAGGAACAACAGCACCAAGTGCACCACTTCAAATTAGAACAGATTTTGCAAGTGGTACTAATGCTTATCTATTTCAAGTTTCATCAAATAATGATAATGAGTTTATTGTTAATGGAGATGATAGATATTATTTATTTAATACTTGGCAAAGTTCTTGGTCAGATAAACGTTTAAAGAAAAATATTACACCATTGACAAATGGTTTAGATATTTGTAATAAATTAAATCCTATAACTTTTAATTGGAAAAAAGAATGGACAGAGGGTAATGGGGGATTATCAGATAGAAAATATCACGGTGTTATAGCACAAGAAATACAAAAGGTAGTTCCTGAATTAGTTTATGAAAGTAAAGATAAATTACTTGTTCAAAGAGATGAATTACAATGGATATTACTTTCTGCCGTAAAAAATCTGTCAGAAAAAGTAGAAGATTTACAAAATGAAATAAATGAACTAAAAGGTTCATAAGGAGTTATAAATGGCAACACGATATGGTTCAAGAGTAGTACAACAAGGTTTGTTAGTTCATTATGATGTTGGTGATTATGCGTGCTGGCCTGCATCAGGTTCTGTAGTTAAGGATTTATCAGGTAATGGAAATGATGGCCGCATGAATGCAGCATCAATGGGATCTGTTAGTTCAAGTATTAAGCAAGGTGTTATGGCGTTTGATGGTAGTAGTGATCATGTATATTATAGTGGTATAGATGTAGCTTCTGCTGGTACTGGAAATTTTTCAGTTGAAGCATTTGCATTTCTTGTAAATTTAAATTCAAATGGAATAATAGATAGTGATAACGGGGGTGGTAATCCACTTCGTGGACTTCAAGTATATAGTGCTGCAGAAAGTGAACCTTATTCTGGAAGATATAGTCTAGTAATAAGAGATTCATCAGGAAATATAGGTTATGCTAGTGGTAGTGAACGTATTAATGCTAGTGAATGGCATCATGTACTTGCTACGAAAAACAATCAAACTTTATCTTTTTATCAAAATGGTTTACTTAAACAACAACAAACCTATACTAGTCTAGATGCTGATGCATTTAATGGAATTGGTGCAGATAGAATAGGTGGATCACCAGAAGGAGCAGTAAATTGGCACGGTATGCTAGGCCCATTTAGATTGTATAATATATGTTTAACACCAGAACAAGTTGCACAAAATTTTCATGCACAAAGACATAGATTCGGTATATCAGGAAGTTTAGGTTAGCTATGGGTGGTTTTAGTGGGCCATTTATCCAATCACGAAATGCATTAAAAATGCATTTTGACCCAGCTGATGCAGGTTCTATTATAAGTGGTAGTACTACTGCAATTGATTTGAGTGGAAATTTAAATAGCGGTAGTTTAAATGATGGTAAAGTTGGAAAAGACGCCGTTGGTGCAGCAACAGCTCCAGTTTCATCGTCAGGTGTATTTCATTTTGATAGTACAGATTATATAACTGTTGCTAATTCTGCTGATTTTACATTCGGACTTGGTGAATTTGCAATAGAAATGTGGTTAAAATTTACTAATTTTTCACCAGGTGGTGATAATTGGGTTACAGCTTTACAACATTCTTCAGCAGAGCATCAACGAAATGGTATATTTTTGTTTTATACTGGAGCATCTCCAGATTTAGAATGGAGGATGGAGTGTAATTGGAATAGTCTTGTTTCAGGGACAGGTTGTTATCCTGCTATTATTGATTTAGACCCTTATGTTGATTTAAATGAATGGCATATGTTTACGGTTAGTAGGGTAGGGCAACACGAAATTAAAATGTATGTTGATACAACATTAGTTTATACGGATACTACAGCTGATGGTGCTAGTGGACCAAGAGGGGTAACATATGAATCAACTTGGCCAGATATGAATGGTGATTTACTTATAGCTGATTACAGAGGTGCAGATCATCATGAATTTCAAGGTGAGATAGGACCAGTTAGACTTTATAAAGGTCATTCATTAAACGATCTAGAAATAAAACAAAATTATAACGTAATGAAAAATAGATTTAAAGAATTATAAAGTTAATAATACTTATATAAAAGAGGTTATATGAAATACGCATTCTGTATTCCAATATACAACACAATAAGTGGTAGATTATTACCACAATTTTTAAACTTACAAGAGTGGTGTCCACAATTAGATGGACAGATATACACCGTAGTAGGTAGAACACATGCAGACGCAAGAAATTGGTTATGTACTGATGGTGGTGGTTTTCAAAATCCAAATAAATTAATAAATAAAGTAGATTATTTAGTGTGGATTGATGCAGACCAATCATTTAACTATTCACAATTAGTTACACTATTAGAATATGATTCACCATTTTGTGCGGGTTGGTATGTAAAAGATTTAAGTGGAACTGTTATGATAGCAGATTGGAATGAAGATGACTTTAAAAAACAAGGTAGTATGAATTTTTGGAATCAAAGTAAAATTCAAACACAAAAAGAACCATTTGAAGTAGATTATTGTGGATTTGGTTTCACTAAAGTATCTACTGATATATTAAAAGAGTTAGAATACCCTTATTTTAGACAAAGAATGGTAGAAATAGGTAAATATAAGGAAAATGTATCAGAAGATGCGACATTTTGTCTTGATGTACAAGATAAATTGGGTATAAAACCAACAATATTACCACAATTAAGAATAAATCATTTGAAAGAAATATACATTTGATTATATTTATATTAAACGGAGAATTTAATGGCTTTTAGAGTAGTAAAACAATTATCACCAGCACCAACCTCGAGTGTTGATAGAAACGGTAATGTTTTTAATGACCCATATAATATGACACGAGAAAATATTTGGGTTGCTAAATTAAGTGGAAGTGCTGACCAATTGTGGGAATACAGTGGTAGTGGTGCAGAATCAAATGCCAATACAAAAGCTACACAATTAAGTGGTTCAGATTCATCCGGTAGAAAATACAAAGTTATTGAAGTGTAAAAAAAAATTTAATTTCCAATAATTACATAATATTTATTAACAACATAATACTATAAAACATAGGAGAATATAGTTATGGCAGAAGATAAAAAAGTTGAAGAAACTAAGGCACCTGAAATATCAGAGCCTGAAGCATTAAAGTTTACAGACGAGGAGCTTCAATCGTTACAGAGTTTACAAAATAATTATCAAGAAAAACAAGTTGCTTTAGGACAACTTGCAGTTCAAAAGATATTAGCAAATCAACAAAGTGAAGCTATTGAAACTCGTATGGTTGAACTTGAACAGGAATATATGAATGTTCAACAAGAAGAACGTGATATAGTTCAAAAGTTAAATGAAAAATACGGACCTGGTCAGTTAGACCCACAAACGGGTGTATTTACTCCAAATAGTTAATATTTTTATTTAAAAAACCTTCTTAAATATTCATTTTGGAAGTGTTACGTTATACTTATAGTAGAATAAATGTATTTATTTTTACATAGAAATATAAGATTTTAGGAGAAAAAATATGGCAGAACGAATTGTATCGCCAGGTGTATTTACAAGAGAAAGAGATTTATCATTTTTACCACAGGCGATTGGTGAAATAGGTGCGGCAATTATTGGACCAACAAAACAAGGTCCAGCGTTCACACCAACTCAATTAACATCATTTCAAGAATTTGAAGAGATGTTTGGTGGCATGGATGCAAGATTCTATACACCTTACACCGTAGAACAATATTTAAAAAGTGCAGGAGTTGTAACAGTAGTTAGAGTACTTGGTATCGGTGGATATCAAGCAGATTCAGTACAACTTGCTGTATATAGTTATGGTGCAACAACAGAAGGAACACGTTCACTTGCAGTATTAGCACCTTCACGTGGTTCAAGTGGCACTGGTGATTTAAGTGCAACTTCAGTAACTGCAGGTGGAAGTCATAACTCGTTTGTTTTAACTGTTTCGGGTAGTGATGTTTCAGCAGAAACATATACACTTTCATTCAACACAGGTAGTGAAAGTTTTGTAGCAGAAAGTGATACTGGAGGAGTAATAAGTTCCAGTCCACAATCAACAAAATCAGGTCAAAATGATGCATCAGTATATGTTTATAAAGTATTTAAACATGCAGCTATGACTTTAAGTGCTTCATCAACAGCATACTCTGCTTCAGCAATAGTAACAAGTAATGGTTTTGACTTTGTAACAGGTAATACATCCTTTGATAGTCAAGGTAATGCTTCATCTTTTACTGGTAACCAAGATTATATGTTTGCTAGAACACCAATGCTACAATCACAAAGAATTAATAACACAAGATATAGTTTATTTAGAGTTTATAGTCGTTCACACGGTACTGATATAAACACATTATACAGAATAAATATTGTAAATGTAGTATCAGCTGATGATGTAGCGGGTTCTGATTACGGAACATTTGATATTCAAGTGATTGATATAGAAAATGGTACTATTTTAGAACAATTTTCTAAATGTACATTTGACCCCGAATCAGCAAACTATTTTGCTAAAATGATAGGTGATAGATGGGTTGAAATTGATTCTAATGGTAAACTAACATATTATGGTAATTATCCAAACTTGAGTAAATATATCAGAGTTGGTGATTATGCAGATATGGAACAAGATGGAGTTTTCAAATATCCAAAAACAGTTGTACCAATGGGTCATGCATCAGTTAAAAATCCAGTACCAGGAACAACTTTTATTCCAAGTGCATCGTTCAAAAGAGAACAAACAGATGTAAATGGTACGTTTGATGCTAGTGTTCCATATGGTATTAATTTTGTAGATGACCATCAAAACGCAGATAATTCTCAGTATCTTGCACCAATTCCATATAATGCAAACAATGGAAACAATGTAACTATGAGTCTTGAAGACTTTTATGGTAATGATGATTTTGATACCTCATTATCTTCAGACTTTGCTGGTGCTGATATAAGAAACTCACTTACTGCTTCTGCAGTACAACAATTAAAGTTTGTTGTACCTTTCCAATGGGGATTTGATGGTAGTAATCCAGCAACTGCTTATTCAGTTGGTGCAGATATTTCAAGTACTAATTCACAAGGATTTGATATGTCTTCTGCAGCTGCAAGTGGTTCAGTAGCTTATAAACGAGCAATAAACGCAATAAGTAATCCTGATGAATTTGATATTAATTTGTTAGCTACACCTGGTGTAATACATTCATTACATTCAACAGTAACTAATCACGCAATATCAAAAACAGAAGCTCGTGCTGATGCTCTATATATCTTAGATTCGTCTGCATATGCAGATTCAATAAGTACTGTAAAGAATACAATCAAAACACTTGATACAAATTATGCAGCTACATATTATCCTTGGGTTAAGATACGGGATAGAGATACAAATAGACCAGTTTGGGTACCACCATCAGTAGTATTACCTGGTGTAATATCATTTACTGATAGAATAGCACACGAATGGTTTGCACCTGCAGGTTTAAATCGTGGTGGTTTAACTACAGTATTAGAAGCAAAAACAAGATTGACTCACGCAGAACGTGATGATTTGTATGAAAACAGAATCAATCCAATAGCTTCTTTCCCAGGTCAAGGTGTTGTTGTCTTCGGACAGAAAACATTACAATCTAAACCATCAGCTTTAGATAGAATCAATGTTCGTAGATTGTTGATTGCATTGAGAAAATTCATTGCAAGTTCTTCAAGATACTTAGTATTTGAACAAAATACTCAGGCACTACGAAATCGTTTCTTGAATATTGTAAATCCATATCTTGAACAAGTTCAAGCAAACAGTGGATTGAGTGCGTTTAGAGTGGTAATGGATGATTCTAATAACACACCAGACGTGGTAGATAGAAATCAATTGGTAGGACAGATATTTATTCAACCTACGAGAACTGCAGAGTTTATCGTACTTGATTTTGTTGTCCAACCAACAGGAGCTACGTTTCCTGAATAAGTTTGACTTATAAATAACAATGACGTATAATGAGAAACCCCACTATAACGTGGGGTTTTTCTTTTTATCAAAAATTTGTTTATTTGATATTTATTTATGAATGGAGATTAAAAAGAAGATTTTTTTACGGGAGAATAAATAATGGCTACATTAGACCCTTCACAAATTATGTTTACACCGTTCGAGCCGAAGACAAAAAATCGGTTCGTGATGACTATTGAAGGTGTTCCAGCTTATTTGATTAAAACTGCAAACCGACCAACTATTGAGTTTGAGGAAATAGTATTAGACCACATTAACGTTAAGCGATATATTAAAGGTAAGGGGGCTTGGCAGCCAATAGATATTATGTTATATGACCCAGTTGTCCCTTCAGCAGCTCAAGCAGTTATGGAATGGGTTAGGTTATCCCACGAATCAGTAACAGGTCGTGATGGATATTCAGATTTTTATAAAAAAGATGTAACTTTCAATTTGTTAGGTCCAGTTGGAGATATTGTTGAAGAGTGGATACTAAAAGGTACTTACATACAATCAGCAAACTTTGGTGATTTAGACTATGCTTCAAGCGACCCAGCAGAAATTACATTAACACTTAAATACGATTACGCAATCTTACAATTCTAACAGGAGTTAAAAATGAGTGAATGGTTAGCAGGAAATTGGGAGTATGTTTTAGTTGCTTTTTACGCTTTAGAAAAAATAGTAAAACTTACACCAACGCAATATGATGATATTTTATTTGATGCTGTATTAAAACCCATCAAAGAAAAAATGATGCCATCAGCAAAAAAATAAAATTGTTATTTAGAACAAAATAGTTATAATTATAATTGGTTTTAAACTTAATTCATAAAGGAGTCATTTATGGCTGAATACAAATTCCCTACCGAGGTGGTAGAATTACCATCTAAGGGTTATTTCTACTTTGATGGTCATCCATTATCAAGTGGTACAGTAGAAGTAAAATATATGACCGCAAAAGAAGAAGATATTCTTACTTCTCAAAACCTAATACAGCAAGGTACTGTAATTGATAAATTATTAGAAGCATTAATTGTAGATAAGTCAATTAATCTTGATGATATGTTATTGGGTGATAAGAATGCTATTATGGTAGCTTCTCGTGTTTTAGCATATGGTAAAGATTATGAATTTACTTATGATGGAGTAGAACACTCAGTAGATTTATCAACACTTGACCCAGTAAAAATAGATTTTGATAAGTTTGAAAAAGGTAAAAATGAATTTTCATTTGATTTACCATCATCAAAAAGAGAAATTACATTTAAATTGTTAACTGGTAGTGATGAGTACAGTATAGCAAAAGAAGTGTTAGCAAGAAAAAAAATATCTAAAGAACAAGATGGCTCAGTATACACAACACGTTTAAAACATATGTTACTTTCAGTTGATGGTAAAACTGAAAAATCACATATCAATAATTTTGTTGATAATGAATTTCTATCGAGAGATTCTTTAGCATTTAGACAACATTTAACATCAATGACACCAGATGTTGATATGAGTACTACAGCTGTAGATTCTAATGGAAGAAATGTAGAGGTGACGGTTCCAGTAACCGTACGATTTTTTTGGCCTAGCACCTGAGTATAAACTTCAAGTTCACGAAGAAATATTTCAGTTAATATTACATTCTAAAGGTGGTATCACGTTTGGTGAAGCCTACAACCTACCAATCTATCTTCGAGCATTTTATCTAAAACGATTACAGACTTTCTATAAGAAAGAAGCTGACGAATTACAGAAAGAAATGAATAAACATAAAACTTCATATAGAAAGTAATTTTCTACAAAATTGATATTTATTATTGAGTTATAATATTTAATGCAATCGGAGATTTTAAAATGCCTAAATATAAAAATGTTAGTGAAGGTATACTTGATGCTCTTATCGGTAAATTATTTTTACAAGTCGGTAAAGGTATGGAAAGTGCAACTATAAAAAAGTTACAAAAAACAGACCCCAAATTAGCCAAACATATGATTGATGTACGTAATAAACGTAAAGAAATTGAAAAACACTTAAAAAAGAACCGATAGATAAGGATAACCAATGGCTGGTATAAGTAATAAAGAAAGAGCTAAAAGAAGACTTGATGACATAAAAGCAGAAAAAGCAGAAATAGGTACTTTCGCAGCATTCAGGATGGGATTATTAACAGAAGAATTAGCGTTAAAAAAAGAAATAACTGACGAAGAAAAATTTGGTTTAAAAATAACAAGAGAAAAATTAGATAATGCTAAAAAATTAGGTGAGGCTCAAAAGAAATCAGGTGACGCAATAGCAGATACACTTCCAACTATGTCTGGCCTAGCTGACCTTGGTGGTGGTTTCTTAGAAACGACTTTAAGTATGATACCTGGATTTGGACAAGTAGCACTTGCGGCCGTAGCTGTTTTTAAAGTAATGTCAAAAATTAATGAGGCAATAACAGATACTCGTAAAGAGTTAGGTGTTTCATATGCAAATGCAGCATTAATAACTGCTGAAAATAAAGTATTAGCTCAAATAGCTGCAGGTTATGGATTAACTACAGAAGATATAAGTAGTGCACAAGCTGCTATTAGAGAAGATTTAGGAGCTAGTGTACGAGAGTCTATAGATTTAAGTCTTAGTTTTGCAAGAACAGCTGCAGCAACCGGTCAAACTTCTGAACAATTAGGAGATACACTCTCATTGATGGAGTCAATATCATCTTCAAGTAGAGAGGTATTGTTAAATCAAATCAGAACAAATGCAGCTATGATTGAAGCAGCTGGTGTAGCACCAGCACTTGTAATGAGAGACTTGGCTGAAAATGCTGAATTTTTTGCTCAATTTGCTAAAGATGGTGGTCAAAATTTAATTGGAGCTGGTGTAGCTGCAAGAAAGTTAGGATTAGATATGAGTGCTGTAGCAGGTATCACAGAATCATTACTTGATTTTGAATCCTCTATAGAAGCACAATTAGAAGCATCAATGTTGCTTGGCAGAAGTATAAATCTTGATAAAGCAAGACAACTAGCTTTGAATAATGATATTGAGGGAGTACAAAGAGAAATATTAAAACAAGTTGGTGGTGAAGTTGAATTTAATAAAATGAATGCTATACAAAGAAAGAAATTAGCAGAAAGTATTGGTTTAAACGTAGAACAACTATCAAGACTTGTAAGAAACAACACAGCAGGTGCAACTGGAGCAGCAGCAGGAGCAGCTGTAGGAACACCAAACAACGTATTTAGTAATCCTGAAGGTGAAAGATTACTTGGTAAGATATACGGTGAACTTAGAGGTTAGGTATGGCATTAGTAGATTTAACATCAGATTTATCCAGAATAGATTCAGTACCAGCTGAAACTGCTACTAATCTTGAAAAAGAACCTACGCCCGCACCACAAAAACTAAGAAGAGTTAATTATTTTACAGACTATAATGCTAGAGGATTTATATTAAACAAAGACAATTCAACACAAACAGATTTTCGTTTATCTGGAGCTGGTCATCCACGAAATCAATCTGTTTTTTATGATTCTAAAGGAGATTTTGTTCCAGTATTTACTGAACGTAGAAAAGCAACTGCATCTCAAGAATCTCGATTACTACTTTTACACACACAAGGTATACGACCAAATTCACCATTAAGACAATCTGATGAAGGTTATACGAATTACATAAATCCTGTACCTTTAAACAATTATTATGATTTAATAAATAACGATACTGGTGTACTTGGTATCAGAAATGATGATGTAGACAGCAGACTTACTACAAAAAAACAACCAATAATAATAAGAGATAACAATCAAAGATGGGGCAGTATAAAAAATACACCATTAGATTTACCTGTTTTAACAACTAACTTCAGATTAACTGCGGGTTTAGTAGACGAGTTAGCTGGAAGTATTTTAGGTAGAGAACCAAGTATATTTGTTGATAGATATTTAGCAGACATAGAACGTATTAATGGTGTTGCAAATCCTTTATTTTCTATATTTGCTGAAAAACAAAGAGTATTACAAAGACGAAATGCATTTGACAAAGTAACTTCAGTTAAATATAATCCAAATTTAGTTGAGTCTCCATTCGATTTACCTGCAGTTGTTGGACAAGCTTTACCTGCACTTAGTGATGCCAGTACTTTATTATTAAATCCAAAAATTTATAACCCTGGTTCAGTTTATGGTCCACTAAGTTTCCATAGAATGGGAATACTTGATGTTACTGCTTTAAGAAATCAAACTGGAGCAGTAGCAATAGGTATTGCTGGATTAATATCGTTAAGAGCATTACAACTGTCAGGACAGGCAGCTGTTAAAATTATTGGTACTGGAATTTCAGGATTAGCTGCAATTGGAAGAGGTATCGGAGGTCTTATTGCAAATGCACCTGGAATTAAAGGCATATCAACCAGGAAAATACTTGGTGATAAAGCAGTTCAAAATTTACACAATTTTGGACAAGATGCAGGTACTTTTTTCAAAGATACTGCAGCAGATATTAGTGATGGACTTGAAAAAGCAGGAACTTTTATACGAGATAAAGGAAAAATTATAGCTGGTGTAGCCGGTGATTTATCAGATATAGCAGGTACCATTAGTAAAGCAAAAGCAGTACAATTAGACCCTGCAGCATTCGGAGACGTAGGAGTAGATAAAGTAAATCTGATACCATATGGTAAAGATGAAGATAAAGAGGGTAAGAAGTATTATGAATTAGATTGGATTCCATTTAAGTTTGTTGATGCTAACAACAATAAACCAATAGTGTTTAGAGCAATATTAAGTGCGATAACAGATACATTTACACCAGAATATGCTTCAGAGAGATATATTGGAAGACCAGATAACGTTTATGTATATCAAGGTACAACTCGTGAATTAGCATTTACTTTTGACGTTTATCCTAAATCGGCTGAAGAATTACCAATACTATGGGAAAAGTTAAATTATTTAGCAGGACTAACGTATCCTCATATGGAAACTGGTTTAATGGAATCACCGTTTTGTAAATTAACAATTGGTCAAATGTATGATGATGCACCAGGATATATTTCAGGTTTAACATATACTGTAATGGATGAAACTACTTGGGAAGTTGATTTTGCTAAACTACCAAAATATGTTCAAGTTAGTTGTACATATGTTTATGTTGGTGACAGACTACCAACTGCTACACAAAAACATTTTGATATACCAAGGATTCCTGAAGAACAATATCAAGGAGGAATAACTCCACCTGGATTTGATGATATATTACCAGATTTTGTAGACCCACAGGATTTTGAAGAAATAAACATAGCATTGGGTGGTGCTGGAAATGATTTTATGGCTTAAAAAATGAAAAGATATACAAGAACAAGAAAAAAATTAGATAAATCAGGTGTTAGAGTATATACTACAACCTATTATCCTCAAATACCTATTGAAGATAGTGATACTTTTATTTATACAAAAGACGGTGATAGATTTGATACTTTAGCATATAAGTTTTATGGTGATAGTACATACTGGTGGATTATAGCAAAAGCAAATGGTATAAGAGGTAAACTTGGATTGAAACCAGCAACACCACTTAGAATTCCAGGTGATATAGCAGGGATATTACGAAAATTTAATACACTAAACGGTTAACAGGTTATGATTGATTTAGAACCAATCCCATACGAGATTCAAAAAAGACTCTTTGAGAAAATGAGAGTATTAGGTAGAGAGAAAAATACTACACCTAATGTTTCAAAGAGTAAAGGGGTTTATTATGGATTAACTCACGCCAAAATGGCCACTCGGTCAACTTTTCTACGAATGACTTCAGGACAATTAAACCCAATCATCTTACAAGGTGGTAAGTTAGCAAATAATACTGCATTAGGAACACAAATACCTGCAGGCTATGATGAGATATACGGTCCAAGAGAATATTTAAAACCGAGTATGAAACTTCAAGACGATGCTGCTGAGTTCTACAATTTAGGAGACTTTGGTGGTTATAATGAAACTCAATTAGGTGATATTATTGAAACTGGTATGAGAGGTATGTCTAGCGAATATGTAGAAGTAAATAAAAATAAAAGACCAATGCCAGGTGTTACTTCGATTGATGCAACATTTAAAGGTGGACAGAGAGCACTAAGAGAAGCCACAATATCTTGGACTTGTTGGGATTGGCAAGAACTTAATCAATTAATGCCACATTTTTTAGCTCACGGAAAAACAGTTATGGTAGAGTGGGGTTGGGTGTATGATGCAAAGTCAATAAATAAATTGTTTGATTTTATAGAAGAAGATTCAGTAGGTAATACAAAAATATCAGCAAACGCGTTTACAGACTATAGAGATTTTATCGCTGAAAAAGAAGGTGATATGGATATGATGGTTGGTATGATTAAAAACTTTGAATTTACCACACGAGAAGATGGTGGATTTGATTGTCAAACAATATTATCAAGTGTCGGTGCAAGTATAATGAACACACCACAACCCAATGATGTAATACTTGACCCTGGTATCACATATAATTTATCAGTAAATCAAGATAGTAAAGAAGTTGCTGAAGCCATTGAAGATGCAACAGGTGAACAAGGTAACTATGCAGCAGAAGAAGGAACCGAACAAGAAGCATTAATAGAATTAAATACAACTGCAACTTTAAAATCATTTATAAAAAATATTGATTTATATATTTTAGAAAAAGTAATAAAAGAAGGCAAATCAGCTGGAGGACAAACAGCTTATATACCAAACAAATGTTTAGCACATATTGGACTTACTGATGATAACATTCCATGGTCTACATATTTACAAGATTTAGACGGTTGGAAAGAAAATCCAAAAAGAATAAAAACTATATTAACAAGAAACTCTGGTAAAGGAACAGATTTTTGGGTTAAATGGGGGTGGTTTGAAGATAATGTATTGTCTAAGTTTTTATCTGTAACTTCAAATGCCACGTATGATGTATTAACAGAATTTCGTTCTATCAATAAAGTTGCAACAACTGAAGATAATCCTTGGGGATATGAAAGTGTTCGTATAAAAAATCATTCTGAATTAGAAACCACAGATATAAATAATCATATATTACCTGGCCAATTTTATCCATTACCAGTATCAGATGTAAAATATGAAGTTGGAAAGGGTGAATCCAAAAAGGAAAAAACATTTAA
>VTLG01006909.1_pt1 | contig 14872 bp, 28 predicted proteins | sample 4694571 | NCBI WGS metagenome assembly VTLG01 (sample SAMN12604809, study PRJNA352737) | marine metagenome | biome: ENVO:00000447; feature: ENVO:00000209|ENVO:00000569|ENVO:01000036; material: ENVO:00002151; isolation source: viral sequences binned using virsorter ...
AACATGCTCTGACCTGGGGTTTTATGATCGAGTTGCATACAAATAGGGTCTAGTCAGCACCCTAAATCTTTCCGCAACCCCTCCCAAACAGACCATTGCGCTTCAGTCCACGTATGTTCAATAGTGTTATATAACTGCGAACATTGCGGCCCATACCCTGGAACAAGATCTGTGCGCACCGAAGGTGCAGGCTCATCACCGCTAGGCCACAGCATTACAAGAGCACTAATAAGACCAGCAACAGCCACGCCAGCAGCCGCAACGCTCTTCGTGATCTTTTTAACGGCTTCGGCCCAAACATCAGTTCGTTCAGCGACATCCTCGATCGACATCCAATCCCCCTACTGACACGAATCGCACACCTCGTATCCATCGACAGTGCATTCGAAAACTTCATCATCATCAAACGGGTCAGTAAGCAGCTCAGGCCGCTCACCCATTTCTTCTAACTGCATCCACATTCCATCGTCACGCAAATCCTGAATCTCAGTCATCGCTTCCTCGGTTTAGAAGAACGCACCTTTTTCGCTGAAGACTTCGCAGCCTTACTTCTCCCTTTAGCCGAATACCCGTATTTCTTAGGCAACTTCTCCACCTTTCAAACCAGCCAACATTTCTTCCAACTCAGACGCCAACTCCTGATCAGACAACGCAGACGCATCCGCCTTATCAACAATCACACGCTTCGTAGGCACCAAAGCCTGGACGTACTGGAGATATAAAGAAGCAGCTTTCATGTCCCCCTGCACCGCCTGAGCGTGAACAGCGTCCACCACACCCTGAATCCGCTCGACGTGAATATTTAACTCAGCCGCACGAGACTCCCATTCCTTACGAAAACGAGGATCACGCTTCCAACGACGCACAGAATCCTCATGCACACCATTCTCAGCAGCCCAATCCTTCTGCAAACGAGGCTGACGCTCAGGACCCAACAACAACCAATCCAAAAACTTGGACCACTGCTGCGGCATCACCTTCTCCCCACTATCAGGATCAGTCATCCAACCCCGACCACCACCGTTTTGCGGCATCGCAACTCCAATCTCCAAACAAGAGCCGCAGGCGTCCCATCACAGCGTCATCGCTGCGTGGGACACCTCTCACGTTGTAAACAACGACAGCACCGCGATCGCGATCGCGAAACGATTACAAGTACAGTTTCGCAGCGTACAAAAAGCTTAGGTTGCGAACCCTTTAGGTTCGCCACCTTAAAAAAAGAGATCACGCGATCGCGATCGCGATCGCGGTAAAAACGTGACATTTCGTGACAGCGCCCCAAAAACAAAACCCCACGATTCGTCCCTTGCTATCTATACATACACACTTGATTGCCCCCCGCCCCCCTCGTGGGGGGTGGGTGTCGGGTGGTCATCGCTGACGGCTGTGCTCCTGCGCAGTTGATCTACAGATCAACCGCCTAGCGTTAAACCCTTATTTCCTGCGCTATTAGTGAAGGGCTAGCGGTTCTCAGGCCGTGCGGTGCGCTGTTGTGCGGCGTTCCCTGCGCTGTTGTGCGGGTGATATCACTTATTCCCAGCGGGCCGCCGTGAGCGCTAGCGAACTGGTGTCTTTTGTTATGTCTTGGGGGGTTGTCGCATGTGTTGAGATATTGCGTTACACTGTGTTCTTGGCGGCATGGTGTCGCCGTGTGATCTGTAGGAGGGTCAATTATGGAAAACGCTATTTGCGTTGTTTGTCGTCACGTCCCCGAAGAGAGTTTTGAGGAGATCTGGCAAGCTCACTGTCCTAGTTGCGTTTATAACCTTGGCGACTGCTGGGCTGTACTTGAAGAATTCATGTCAGCCGTCGAGGTCTGTTTCGATTGTTACGACGTGATCGCAGACCGTGACGAGTGCGGAATCGTTCACGGTGCGGAGTCGTCGTTCTCGAAAGATGCTTGCCCCCGTTGCATGTCGAGTTATGGCGGGGACCGCTTCAAGGTGTACGAGTACGCCTTTGAAGAGTCCAACTGGGACTACGTTGTCCACGCTACGTCTACAGGTGCGGACGGGCACGCCGTACGGGCCGTTGTCCCGTTCGGTGGCGTTGAGCGGTTCACCAATAAGGGCGACGCGTCTGCGTCGATCGTTGGGAACCTTGCGCTGCTACAGGCGGCGGGGTTGTCTGAATTCAAGGTGACGCAAGTTATAGCGGCGGACCTTGAAGCGTTGGAGGTGGCCTAAAATGGAAACCGTAAAAGCCGCCGAACTTGCACACATTCAATGGCAAGACAGGAAGAATGATTTTCACCGCCTAAACGCCCCCCGAGTGTGTGTGCAGTGTCTGGGGTGCTACAACGACGGACGCCTTAGTTTTGAATGGGTTGAAGTGTCTTCAGACCTTGAAGAGTTTCAAGCTGATTTGAAGAGAGCCCAGGAGGGACTTGATCACGTTGCGTTCTGTAATGCTGAAGAGTTCGAGTGGGCAGACCTTGACAACGTAGGGCGCTATTCGTGGCAGCCTTGGGAGGCGGCCGCGTTGTGTCAGGTTGTCGAGGTTGCGCAGGATTACAACCTGCCAGTGGAGGCGGTTGTCGCGGTTGTGGAACGGCATGTTTATTTTCATAGGGTGGAGGAAGGCGATACCGATATTCGCGAGGCGTTCGAGGAGTTTTCAGAAGGCGTTCACGACAACTTTTCTGATTGGGTTCTGCATCGTTTCGAATCGACAGTTTCACAAAAGGAGTGCGATGACCATCAAGACTCAGGGCTTGCGTTGTGGTATCCGCTCGACCTCGATTATGCCGAACGTCAACTCGGCCACTATTACGACTGGCACCGCATCGCAGACCATAACGGCGGCGGCGTGATCGTCTGGCGGTCGTGCTAATGATCGCCGCCGTTTGTATCATTACCGCCGCTCTCTTTTGCGTTCTCAGCTTTATAGAGCCTTAGACCTCCAGCAGATAAGAAAGTAAAGGGCCGCCCTTCTGGGCGGTCCTTTTGCGTTCTCCAGCTTGAAAATTTCTAGCTGGGCTCCGATTGTGCGGCCCTGTAACGGCTGCTTTTGTACTCGGGGGTATCTATGTAGCGGCGCGCCTGCGTTGCTCTCCTGCGCTCTCCTATGCGGAGCGGTGAACGGTGCGCGCTGGACAGTGTGACGTTATGTCACGCCGTGAGCGGGTGCAGCTTCCGAGCTTGTGCGCAAGGCCACTGTCGTTCTCTTTTGGATTGTGGCGAGTACAGGAAACAGCAAGATTGGGGGGCTTCAATGCTGTCAGATTGGGGGGCGATTGGTCAGAAGATTGGGGGCCGCAAGATTGGGTGGTGAAACAAATTTACAGAGTGTAACGAGACATAGCGAGACACTGTGTTATGATGGTTGGCGAGGAACTGTAGGAGGTTTCAATGACAGCAGCAACGTATGACTGCAAAGACAACAACCTGTGTGATTTGAACAGGTCTATTCATAAGACAGACAACCGCTATCGACGGGAGTGGGCACCAGCATCTGCGAAGGTCGCTTACGGCGCTCGTTGGATAGCTGACTTCAATGAACGATGCTCGGACGTTGTGCCGAATCGTCAAGGCTGGGCCTTCGACGATGAAGCGGATCGAGATTTGTTAGTTCCTGCCATCGACTATTTGGCTTCGACTGCTTGCTCAATGATTGAGGGCGTCGAGTTTGTCGATGGTGCTTGGGAAGCCACGGGATCCTTTGAAGGTGCCAACTATCGGATGCTTGCCAATGGCGGGTACATGCATGTGGAGGTGTGGGCATGAGTACCCCTATTTGGATAGTCGTGGATCAGGATGGCACTGGCTACAAAGTCAAAGAGCCCAGCACCCTGACAGAAGGCGGTGTGCTTGATTACATGCAGGCGCTGGTGCGAGGCAGAATCGAACGGATCAACGGGTTACGTCAAGTCGATGACATTGACGTTTGGGTCAACGAGGAAGGCGCACTGGTTCGCAATCCTGTGCGGAACGCTACGGCAACGGTGCTCGCCGTTACGTTGGGCGACCCCAACGCTCCTGCCCAAACATATGTAGGGCCGATGCTCGTCACTGGCTCGGACGGTCAGAACGCAAGCGACGTGCCTGAGTACTTTGAAAACTTTTTGGTTCACACCAGACATTTGTTCAAGATCGACTGGAAAACGGATGAGCCGATCAGCGTTGAGGAATGTGTCGAGTACATGGATGCGTCACGGGAAGAGGTGACGGCATGACGGAATACACCTACAAGAAATGGTCGGGTAGCTCGTATTCCGTGTTCGCTGATGGAGAACACATTGGCTATGTCTTTAAAACGGGAGCGGAGTTTGGCATCCCTGTTGAGATACGACGTAAGTGGGTGGCAACAACGCTGTTATGGGATGACTGCAAGGACAAGAACGGTTGGATCATTTTCCACAACACCCGACGTGAGGCTGCGGCGACCCTCAGCAAAGAGGTGACGGCATGACTGTCACGGAGAAGCTGTCAGAAGCCCTGAGAGAGCTTGTGAGCTACGAGGTTGATCGCATCATCGATGAGAACAACGACTGGTTCATGGAGCTACTCGACGAACGCATCAAGAAGGCAACGACATATGTCCCTGAGCGGGAGTTAGGAGGAGAAGCATGAAGATTGAGGAGCGCAGCTTCCCAGCAGGAGCAGGCACCTACCACACGAGGTGGGTCCTGTTCGACGAGGACGGGAAAGTGTTAGAGCTTGCGTTTGCTCGCGAACAGCTCATCGCACGTCTAAAAGAGTATGAGGCGCACGATGGATGAGAGCACCCGAGAGAAAGTGAAGCGGATGTATTTGGAAGGTCACGAAGTGGCCTACATCTGCCAGTTCACTCAGATACATCGATCCACTCTTTACAGGTGGCTCGATGAGGACGGCATCAAGCGGACTCGTCGAACGTTTTGGACTATCGATCAGATTCGGCGGACGATTCAGAATAAGAAGAATCAGATTGCGGAGCTTGAAAAGGAGCTTGATCGAATTATCGAAACAAACAAAGAAAGTACAATTAAAAGCCAAGAATCGTAGGAGGTTTGTTATGGCTGAAATACACGTTGAACAAAGGCACAAGGAAGCCATTCACGAAATGGCGAGAGTTGGCACCGACGAAACCCTCGAAGGCATCCTTACCTTCTGGGTAGGTCAGGCCGCTAACAGCGGCGGCGATCTCTTCACCAAAGAACTCGTTGAACGGGTTTTGTTTGATGACAACATCGGTGACATCGACGACAAGTTCTATTCGGACGAGGAGTGGGCATGACCGAGTTCTGTAGTGATGGTCACGAACTGAGCACAAAACCACAATGGATGAAAGATGCCGTTGAACGGTTCGAGCCAGTGTTCGAAGGCAAGAAAGGCTACGTGAGCGCTTTTGCTGAGGACTGTATCTATGTTGACGTGAGCGTGGCATTGCCAGGTTTTGGGCCCCGCAGTTGGCCCCACATTATGGTGAAGGAAACTGAAGTAGAAATTCGTGAGATAGAAAAAGTCGATCAAGATTTGTCTGTTATGCAGACTCTCTGGCTCACCTACGACAAGTTCGAAGAGCTAGTGGAAAGCCTGCCTCGACCGACATGGTGGTACGCCCACGAATCAACTTAAATCAGCGACAAGTTACATTCGTAGCGATAAGATGTAGGAAGCAAAACTCCTACAGATTTGCATTAAACCCTCGCCCTTCGGGGCGGGGGTTTTCCCTTTTTCGGGACAAGCTCCAAACCATAGGCATGAGCCGTAACACAGGAGCACTGGGCTGGGCCATCACAACCGCAGCCGTAGTCGGCTACGACCTCTGGGCCATCCTGACTAAACACCAAACGATGTCAGCATGGTTCGGTAGGCAACTCGCTAACCCTTGTCGTCGAGGTGTACTCGCCTTTGTGTGGGGGCTCCTGACTTGGCATCTTTTTGGAGATGGCAAGTACGATCCGCTCAGTTTCACGTCACGCGAAGTTGGACACAGAATAACGTGACATCTTAGAACATTGTGTGTACCTTTGTTTTTAGAAGGAAGGGAACACGGTGTCCACAAGAGCAGAACGAAAAGACAGAGAGCTAGCGGCCAGCCAAGATCGCAAGGCAGCGAGCAAAGCAGCTAAGGGCACAAAGACGGCCATGCAGCACAACATTAAAAACCTCAACGAAGCGGACTCGTGGACCCTGAAAGAAAAGGTGCTGCTCTACCCGCATCTTGACTGGACTGACAAGCAGCGCAAAGCAGCGGGGCTGTAATGGGCACCTCGACAGCATTCAACTTCTTCGTGTTCATAGGTATGCCAATGATCGCTCTCCTATCTGGATACGGAGTCGGCTTCACCCACGGCAAACAATCAGTAATGGAACGAGTCCGCCCACCAAAAATCTTTGGGCCTTGGTGCGACATCTGCAAAGAGAACTTCTCACCCATCGAACGGCAGCAAGCTCATGTTCACGCGCGAGGCTACGTTCACGAATCCTGTTGCGACCCGATCAAATGTATTGGCGTCGTTGACCTCGACAAAGACGAGTTGCTTCCTCCGTCTGGCCGTTCCCTCTGGGCGGAGGAAGCAGCATGAACTCAAATCAGCACGTCATCCTTGGCGACCTCGCAATCGAAAAAGGAATTCTCCTTCGCAAGCTCGCAGACATCGAAGAACGCATCGCTCAGGCCCACGCAATGTTTGTACTTGAAGAAGCTGACGAGGGCATGATCGAGCTACCAGACAACGTGCTCCAGCTACCAACAGGGCTGAACCTGCACCCCTCACAGCAATAAACGCGATACCCTTGAAAGGCGTGCCAAGGCTCTGAGCAATCAAGCGGCACACGAGAGGGTTCCCAGCAATGATTTGGGTGACACAGCCGAGGCGAAAGCCGAGGTTGGAAGGTCAGTGCTGACTGACCTTAGGTCGGGGGTTCAATTCCCCTCGATCACCCCAATCTAGTTCTCTCTCGGATCAGAGCCTGATTTGAGAGGGAACTAGTAATTATGTCTGCTTGTTTGGAAAAAAGTTCGACGGATCAATTTCGTGAGCTTTCTGAGGAGTATCTCCTTTATCTGAAAGAGATGAAGCATCGAGCCAAAACGACGTTAAATACGAAAGCGTTTATGTTGGAGTCGTGGCGTAAGTATTGCGACGTGAACAACATTGATTATTTGTATCCGTCGTCGATGGATATTCAAATGTTTTCTAAGCGGCCTTGTCGTGTTGGTGGTGGAGGAATTAAGGAGCGTTCTGCTTCGTCGCAGCGGAATAGTTTGTTTGCGTTGAAAGGTTTTTTTGGTTGGTTGACGGATTGGAAAGATTTTGAATCTGATCCGTCTAGGCGAACTGAGGCTGTGGCGCAGAAGCCGCCTGATACTGAGCAGTACCTTCCGTTGGATTTATTTTATGATCTGCCGCTTACCACTTTTGAGGATGTTCGGTTGCGGTTCGCTTTGGGTTTGGGCTGGTTCGTTGGGTTGCGGCGAAGCGAGATTGCGAGATTGCAATGTAAGGATCTTCAGGGTGAGATGTTGTCGATTGCTCGGTCTAAAACTGGGGAGGGGGTTTCCCGAAAGGTTGATCGTTTTCCTTGGTTGCAGGTGAGCGCTTTTTTGGCTGACGACCATGATCGGTTGGGGTTTCCTGGGTCGGAGTTTCGGGATCACTGGGTGAAGCTGATGACTGAGCGAGTACGTCAGGGAGATCCGACAGATTCGTTAATTCCAGATTTGACGAAGAAGTCGATTACGAAATTGGAGCCCGAAGGCGACCATGTTGAGTATCTGTATAAGAATGCGTTTGGGTCGAAGAATGGGTTGCCGTTTACCCCACATCAGCTTCGTCATTCTTTTGGAAACAACATGATGATGTTGGCCGATGTTGAACGTCGGCCAACTGAGCCTCAGCTAAAGGAACTCATGGGTCACGAGAAACTTGACACTCTTATTAAGTGGTATTGCAACCCGATGAGGGCTTATAAGGCTGTACTTGATTCCGAGATGTCACGCGAGGTAACGAAACTATGACTAAGATGCGCCCGTTCAGAAAAATTGAAGGGAACAAGGATATGGATGTAGGAGTTCGCCCTCATCCAGCAAAGGTGCTGGGAGAGCAGGTGCGGCTGATGCAGGTTGCTAAAGGGCACACTGATGCTGATGCGGCGAAAGCGTTAGACGTGCGTTGGGGCACGTACGTTCGGATTATTCGTGGCGTTTGTGATCATCGTCAGCATTTGCCTGCGATTTCTAGTTATCTGGAAACTCCGCTGCAAGTGTTGGAGATGCGATTGGCTAATCAGTCCGATGGTGAGAAGCAGATTGTTGCTGAGAAGATGGAACGCTCGCTGGTGAGTTATCGGGCGATGCACGAACGAGGTCACCAACGACGGGCGATTAATCGTAGGGCGTTGGAACGCATGAAAGCTGAGGAGGGTTGGAATGCTAAATCGCGTTAAAACACGAGAATTAGAGAACGAACTAACTCGCCTCGAAGATGTCATGTGGGAAGACATCAAGCAGGAAACTGATTTGTTGGTTGAGTTGTTTAGTGTCGAGAAGCGAGGCTCTATCGAACAGGTCTGCTTCCTCGAAGACACTGATCAGATTCTGTGGACCAACATCATTTTGACGGAGGCCCACAGTGACAAACTGCGGAACGGAAAATTATTTATTGATGACGTTGGCGGCAGTCGCCCGCACGCAAGCGTTGAAGGACAGCGGATACCTGAAGATAGGGACTCGGTAGCTGTTTGCTATGAGGGTACGCAGGTGCGGCATGACGGTAATACCGAGAATGGTTACCGTGCCGTGTACCTGTTGAGGTACCAAGAAAATGTTATTTGGGCTTGGACGATTCCTGTAGCTGACGAAAACTTTGAGGCTATTTCTCATCGTTGTCAGCGCCTGAATGAATTGTCTGACCAGTTCGAAACAGATGCGAGATCGATACCTCGGGACACATCTCAGTTGACGCACGATGTGAAAATGTTGGCTGACGTTGTTGGTGCGTTCATCGAGGCGTATCAGTCTGACATTCGCAGCATTGTTGAAGAGCCTGCAATGCGGGAGGATGACTTAAATCAGCTTCGCCGTCTGATAGCAAATATCACAGGGAGCGTGATTGATTATGAGTAAAAAGAACGTTGACAAGATGAACGATCAAGAGGTTGTGGCTTACGCCATTGAGCTTTATGACAAAGTTGTTCCTGTCGCAGAAATCATGGAAATCACTGGCATTACCAGAACTCGCTTATACAACAATTTGCGCAGGCGAGGTGAGTCACCTAACCGTCAGGTATCGACGGTTAAGGCTGCGGCTGATAAGCAGACTGCTTTCTATAAAGAGGAAGCGGATCGCGCTCGCGAGGAAGTTGGTGCTTTGAAGTACCAGATTTCGTTGCTTGAAGCCAAGATTGACAAACTCAGCGATACGAACGCGGAGCTTAATAAGAGAATGAAGATGTCGAACGCTGACAAAATTATTAAAGCAAGTACATCTCCATCTGCGATTACGGTGCCAGCCAAGAGAAGAGCAGCTAAGAAATAGTTTTCCAGCTTCCCTAAGCGTTGAATATCCCTCCGCAACAAGCGGGGGGATATTTCTTTTTGTGTCGAGTACAAAAGGGTATCCACCACAAAACGTGACATCGCGTTACACTTGATATCCAAGCGCTCGCAGCCAAGCCTTTGAGGGCTTGGCGATAGCGATCGCGATCGCGATCGCGTAGGAGTGAAGTGGAATATCGAACAAGACGCAAATCAGTTGAACATCTAGTCGTTATCAGCTTTGACGAGCTAGCTGAGTTAGCTGAAATCGAAGACGCTCCAGTTCGCGTAAATGTTATTCAAAATAACGATGGAGTGTGTCTGTCATGGGTTAGTGATATCTCGTGACACTTTGTACTCGCTGTCCCTCCCCGCGAGAAGAGTAGGGATATGCCGATATCCCCTAGTCTTCCTCGCCACGTTCACAAGTTCCGTCAGAGCTTCCTGAACCAATTCAACAAATGTCCTGAAGCTGCACGCCGTAGCCACCTTGGCATGGGCAAGGATCGGAACACTTCCGATCTGGTGCGTGGCAACGCTGTGCATGGTGCCATCGAAACCTACGGTTTCGCATGGCAGGAAGATTACGAAGCGGAGCTTGAAGAGATCCTCCAGTGGGGCAAGGAAGAGTTCGCTAATTTTTCTTCGGAAGACAACATCGAGTGGAAGCAGCCGTTTGAGAAGACTGAAGCTCAGGTTCAAAAGAACATCGAGGTTTGGTATGAGGAAGTTCTTCCTCTGCTGCGGAAACCTATTTCGATAGAAGAAAAGTTCAATCTCCTTTTCTACGAAGATGATCAACGCCAGATTTATCTGACGGGCACTCCCGACTGGGTGCAACTGTCAGAAGACGGTCAAGTAGAAGTCGTTGATTGGAAGAACCCGAAGGCGGAGCCTCGGGATCTTTGGATCGAAGATCGTTCGAATCTACAAGCAGCGGTGTACTCGTGGGCCTTGTCCGCAGAATCGTTCACGCTGTACTACCTGCATTGGAACGAATCTAAATATCGCGACACGGGAAAAGACAAACCTAACTACACGGTTCGTCGCATCCCGCGTCACATAGAGAACGAGCCTGCGTTGCAGGAACTCGTAATCAGTGCGGCCATCAGTTTGGAGGCGAATCTGCCTGCTCTCCCCCAACAATGGGATAGCTGGTTTTGCTCTCCGCAATGGTGTCCGCATTGGTCGGAATGCCGAGGGAAACACCTCGGTGAAGTCCCGTTTTGGGAAAGCAAACAATAGGAGGCCATATGGCTATGAATGATTACAACCCCACGGTGGGGTTGATTCAGACAGCAGCGCAAGTTGCTGGTCGAGTACATGCAGGGGAAGGCGACATTGAGAAATGGCATGGTTCTTTCGAAACCATTCTTTCGTTGCTGCAAGAAGAAGTTGGAGGTGGCGGGAATGCGGACTCCAAAAGCGTTGCAACTAGTCCTGCACCAGTTCCCGCAAGCGGAAATAGTCCATCTGTAGCTCCGCCGCCGCCCGCACCAAATTCAGTGCAGGGCAATGGTCGCCCATCGAAGCAAGACACGTTGAACTTCATGGCGCAAAACCCAGGTTTAGTTTTCTATAACCCTGAGAACAAAGACAAAGGCTGGGCTGTTCTGAAGGTCATGGATAAGGCTGGCGCACCATACGCGAAATGTGGTGTGTGGTTCGATAGCGGAATCAAATCGTTTGTTGCCCACGATGGACAAACGTATGAGTACGACACCAGCGAAGATGCTGTTGCCGCTGTTGGGCAAATGGTTCAAGCTGCGAGTGCAGCAGCTTGATGGACGGGTCAGTGCCTCTTCTTAGTGACGAGGACATCGCAGCGAGGGTTGCCTCCCTAAGCAATCAACAGCATTCGGATAACGGCTCCTTTGGGCATTCGGACCCATTATCCGAAGCAAACTTTCCTGCGACCGCTCCGCCCCTTAGAGCGGCTGACCCTGAATCGATAGTTTCACCCACCGCTGATGCGATTCGGCGGTGGGTGGACTACGCCTCTAATCCTGAGTCACGTTGGCAAACGGGATACAGAAGGATAGATGTCCTCACTAGAGGACTAGGGCGAGGCGAACTCGCCCAAATAGTCGGCCGCTCACACAGCGGCAAATCACAATTCCTTTATAACTGCATCGTCAAATCGTTACTCAACAACGACGACTTTCGATGCGTCATCTTCTCACCTGACGAACCATCTGAACTGGTCATCGCAAAGTTGTACTCGATCATGTTCAACGTCGATGGATCAAAAGTGGAAGAGCAGCTACGAGCCGCTGACGCCAGCCTCGTCGATCACATGACCCAACTCGGAGAATCAGGCGGCCTGTTCGACAAGCTCAGAATCTATGACGGTTCCCCCACATGGAACCTCATGCAAGACGTAGTAGAAGAAGCAGAAGAATACTGGGGGCAACCCGCCACACTCTGCATGGTTGACTACCTCGAACTCTTACGAGGTGACGGTCGCTCCCGATCCAGCGAGAACGCAAACGTATCGTCGTTAGCGCAAGGATTAAAGAGATGGTCTAAAGATGTAGACCTTCCAGTCGTTTTCGTTCACCAGTCAGGGCGAGGCTCAGGCGACCGAGGAAAACCTGCTGGCATTTCCGCTGGCCGTTACGGCGGCGAAGCCGAATCCATGTTCATTTACGAAGTGTGGCGTGAACGAGAAAACACCAGCCACACAGGAGAGATGGCGCGCTACCACGAAGAGTCTTTGTCGGTAGCTCTATGGAAAAACAAGCGACCTCCTGGCCGCCTTGAACAATTCGAATTTCATATTGATCCGAACTCAGGATTAATTAGCGAGTACGCACAACATCTCGTGCCATGAACATCGACCATGTACTCGTCCGAGACTTTGCGCTCCTCCACCAAGGAGGCGCTACCGCCGACGCTGGCGATAGTTTCCGCCCCCGCAAAGACGGCGCTGGGAAACCAACAGGTTTCCAAGGTCACGCTTTCGAACTCGCAATCCAAGAACACCTTTACCATGATTCGCCGCTTGGCATTTACCCCTTAATTCCAAGCGACCCGCCGACGGTCTGGTTCGGGCTAGTTGACTGGGACGCCCCCAGAGATCCTGAGCCAGAACGTCAGGCGGCCAACGTGACCGCCGCCCTCAAACATTTCGGGGTGACCGCATTTACAGAAGTATCACGAAATAAGGGTTTCCATCTTTGGATCTATGCGCAGGAACCAATCTGCGCGCAGTTGATGAGAAACGCTTTGATTGCCGCATGTCAGCTAGCTGACTCCCCGATCTTAGAGGTTTACCCCAAACAGGTTGCTCTGACGGGTAAAGGATTCGGAAACGGTATCCGTCTTCCGTATCCGTCCTCTGCTGAGGAGGGGCGGCAAATCATTCGCCTTGGCTCATGGACCTTAACGGTCCAAGAGTTCATTAAAGAAGCTATGGCTTCGAGAGTTTCCAAAGAGAAACTCGAACAGATAGCAGCTCTGTTACCTTCACCAACTTTGCCGCCGTCACCTGTGGTGCGGCGAAGACGATCCGACATGGACAAGTTGCCTGTGCCAGTACAAGAGATGTTGGAGTACGGGCCGCTTGGTGATGACAGGTCAGCTTCGCTGTTCACGTTTGCTTGCCATTTAGCTGGGCATGGCGAACCTAAAGAATCTGCGTTGCCGCTGATGAGGCAGTTCGATGAGCGGTGGCTTCAAAAGTTTTCTACCCGAGCGGACAGAGACGTTCGCCTCGATGAGATGTTCGACAAAGCAGTCCAAGAAGTTTCTTACTCGCAACCATCTCTATATAGGAAGGAGCAGCCGTGAGCCCTGAAGACGGCTACTTCATTTATGTCCAAGGAAAACCAAAAACGAAGGACAGACCGCGCGTCACCAAGAACGGCACGTTCACACCCAAAGCAACTTTGGATTACGAGCAGTGCGTCCGAGACACTTGGGAACAGGCAGGACATCCGACCCTTGACGGTCCGTTGGGAGTTCGCATCATCTACAGCAAAGACGGTGCAGCAATCTGGGTATACGAACTCGATGAAGCTGAAGAAAAAATTTGGGCCGCTGACATCGACAACTTAATGAAATGCACTCTGGACGGTTTGCAGACAAAGGGAAACATCGGAGCGTACGTCAACGACTCTTCGGTGAGGCAGGTTGACGCTATAAAGCTGTGAGCGGGTTCTCGACCCTGCCGTTCAATGATCGTTGGAACGGTGGATGGGCCGCAGAAGCTGAAGAAAACTTTGTACGTCTATACGGAAACGACCAGTCGTATCCTTTGCGATTCGGTTTAGATCGACCGCCGCAATCATGGGGAGTTGGGCGACTACCTCCAGTAGTTCGCCACTCTCCCGACTATCTACTGCCATCAGCATTCGTTGAGGTCCAAGGATTTGGACCGAAAGGCATTCTGCTGAAGCTCGGCAAATTAACAGAGCTAGCGAAATGGGATGCCATGCATCCCGTCTGGTTCTGGCTGTGGAGCCGACCGAAACAGGAAGGGTTATGGATGCCGCTTGATGCGGCATTTGAACTATGGGATCGCCAAGAAGGACGTATTGAACGACTCGATACGAACAATGGCACTTCAAGGGGAAAAGCTGCGTTGAGGGTCACCTCAACAAAACTCCCTTGGGGTGTCTTCGATGCGCCGTGTTGATGTCCAACCCCACTGGGCTAAATCGTTTCCTCGTAACCCCCTCGAAGACTGGTGGCTTCCTCGCACGAGCGGCGCAGGCGAACTCGATGACGAACCCACGCCCGAAGAACGAGAAGCGCTGATGAACGCTGTTGCGACTTGCATAGAAAACGCAGTCCTCGACGAAATCGATCAGGCTGTACTCGAAACAATCCTGCTTGCTCAATGCTCACTGCGATGGGCCTCCGACATGACAGGCATACCAAAGACAACTGTTGCTCGTCGTCGAGATGGACTCATCGAACGACTCAAAGAATGTTTAAGCAACGAACCCGCAGTAGCTGAGTACCTCGACAGGCATCTCTAATGTGGATTTACTTATGGTTACTGCTCGACTGGTGTGGCTTTCACGCTGAACCACCTCACTCAGAAATCCCTGCGGTCGTCGAAGAATATTTTGCTGAAGAAACGTCGAGGGCTCTTGGAGTTTTTTGGTGTGAGTCGCTTCATAAACCGCGAGCTGTATCGCACACCAACGATTTTGGTATCGCACAAGTGAACTCGGATTATTGGGCGAGTATCTATAAAGATATTTGGCATCTCAAATTCGAGATCGAACCTAACATTCGTATGGCTTACGACATCTGGGAATGGGGCGAGTACAAATGGGGAGATGGTTGGTTGCTTTGGACTTGTGGCCGTTACTAGTCGTTGAACGGATCGCAAGCCTCGTCAACAAAGTTAAAGAAGTGGGACAGCCAAGAAGCGACGTAGCTTCCTGCTGACATG
>VTLG01011730.1_pt1 | contig 14870 bp, 35 predicted proteins | sample 4694571 | NCBI WGS metagenome assembly VTLG01 (sample SAMN12604809, study PRJNA352737) | marine metagenome | biome: ENVO:00000447; feature: ENVO:00000209|ENVO:00000569|ENVO:01000036; material: ENVO:00002151; isolation source: viral sequences binned using virsorter ...
AGTTTTACATTTTCAAGTCACGGACTTGATAACACTTTTCAAGTCACGGACTTGATAGCAAATTCCTAAATCACGGATTTATAGAAATTACCTTTTTTTTAAGTGTTCTGAGCCTCTTGTTTCAGCACGGCTGCCATCTGAGGATCTTGTTCTGATATTAGCATTTGTTGAGTTATATTGCCTGTTTTCCAAGGATTTGGTTGACCACCACCTGCATTTGCAACAGGACTTGGTTTTGCACCCATTCCAGCAGCAGAACTAGGTTTAAAATGATGTTCCCAACCACTGCCGGGATTCTTAAGACTTGTAAGATAATTTGTTAAATTCTGTTCAACTCCACCATTTAAAACGACAACTTGACCCTCTGCATTTTTTTGTAATTTTCCTTGTAACAATGACAAAGTTTGTTCTGCATTTATAGCCCCAAGGTTACTAATAGCAGCTAAAGCTTCTGTTTTAGTGCTTGCAGCTTCATTAGAATTTTTTAAATCTTGTATTTGTTGTTTTAAGGCATTTACTTCATTTTGCATTTCTTGATTAGTTTTATTTGCTTCTTCCCATAAAGGTTTATACATTCCCTGATCTTCTAGTGCCTTATTTCTATCATCATAATATTGACCTATTTTACTTTTAGCATTTTTAAACTTCTGCTCTGTTTCTTCAGCAAGTTTACTTTTTTGTTGAGCTAATGCTTCTGCTTTTGCAGCACGTTCATTTGCCTCTTGTAACTGTTTGGCTAAATCATTTACAGAAGGAGTTGACGTAGTAACTTCTGGTGTAGGAGTTTCAGATGTTTGCTCAATTACTTTTTCTTCTATTGACATAAATTATTCAGATAATGGATTAGTAGTTTTCTTTTTAGTAGTTTTTTTCTTAGTAGCTTTTGGTTTTGGAGCAGGACAGACAATAGGATCTTCAGCACCATTACCCATCCTTTCAGATAAACCAGGTTCTACAAGTTCCCATTTATACGTTCCATCGGGTTGAAGAACTTTATCTAAAGATTTTGCCATAAGCTTTGTAAATTTATTTATATAATAGTATACTAACTTGATTCTGTCTGATTGGCACTAGGTAGTACTTCACCTTGAACTAAAATATCTCTAAATTCTTCTCTATCAATGACTTGTTGATCAAATAATGATGTTAAAGCTGTAATATCTTGTCCAATTAATCTTTCAATATCAAAATCTCTACTAATTTTTACTTCTGGAGGTTCAATTCCTACATATTGAGCAGAAAAATTAAAACATTTCTGTAATTTTTGCTCAAGTTCCATAGAAACCATAGCAAGCATAGAATTAGTATCAACTCTATCTAATCTTCTTGCATCAGCAGATTCAGCAACAAACTTTTGCTGACTTAACGTGCTAATACCAAGAGTAGCCATTTGCATTTGTAATTCTTTTATTTCAGAAGATTGGGCATCAAAAGCACTAGAAGCTGGTTCAACATAGTAAACTTTATTACCTGGTTGAGTTGCCATCGCATAATTTACAGATATTGCAAGGTCTTTGGTTTGATCATCATATCCTTCCATTACAAGCATTGGTTGTGATGCAACGTGCAAACTATGTATTAAATCAGCTTGTCTTTGAAAATGTGCAAGATTTAGGTGTGCAATATCAAGTAAAGGTGGTTTACTTACTAAATTTTCTGTTTTACCAGAATAAATAGTAACTAGAGGTATTTCACCAAGAGAAAAACTACCAGATTCAACTAATTTATAATCCTCTCCAGTTGTTCCTGTACTAAATTCACCCATGTATGAATTATCATCGACATCATACATTGCATCAATCTGGTCTTTTTTACGAAAAACTCTATAACTACCGGGTTCTATTACTCTTACCTGATCATAGACTTTCTCTCCAAAATCTCCATCAGGCAATACAGCTTTTTCTGCAATCCTTGCTTGTATTAAATTTCCATAATTAGATTCTCTATCTAATCTCCAGCCCAAAAGATTTGTAGGGTCTACTTCAATCCAATAAGGTCTACGATTTTGCTGTCTTTCTTCTGCAAGACTTAATGCACCTGAAGGTGCAGGATAATCAACAAGAATATGACTTTGACCATAAGTAAGAGAACACATTAGTATTCTTCTTGCATATTCATCTAAATCAGAGCCACAACCATCAACATCCATTTTAAAAGTTTCTGTCCAATAAGGATCACCTATAAGAGTTATTGGTTTTCTTAAGACAAGACCAGTAGCTGCTCTTATCAATCTTTGTGTAAAAGGAGAAAATACAGCACGATTTACTCTTGCCATATATGCTGTGTAATCTTCTCTTGGTTCTAATGGTAAAAATGCCTCACTGTTTTCTCTGAGATATTCTGTTCCTTCAGTAACAGCTTTCATTATTTCCCACCCTTTCATCATGTCTAGAACTGCTCTTGTTCTAGTAAAAGGACTATCTATATCTCCAATAGTAGTAGAGGTTTGTACTTTTGTTCTGTAATCACCAGGAATTGAATAAGTCATTTAACACCTCCATCGTTTTAAAGCTAACGCTTTTCTTGTAGGTTTGCCTTTCTTATCTTTCAATGGTCCGGGCATTCCTTTCATACGAGCACAAAATGATTTTCTTCTAGCTGCTCTTTTACCAGTAGGATTTTTTTCGGTAACAGGTGCTTGTAAATTACTACCAGTAGCACGATTGTATTTCGCACGACCTTTGGCAGTTAATCCACCTTTTTTAGATTTTTCTCCTCTACCTACAGATAAATTTACAGATTTACGTTTTCTCATCTTCCCACCTTTGCTTGTGCTTTTGTATGAGCTTGTTTAAAAGTATCACCCGCCCTCATTCTTTGCTTCATATACTCCATATGTTTTTTACTATGGTGTTCTGAATGTTTTTCTAGTAAATTTTTTTGGCGAGTGGTAAGTTTCACTTCTTTTTCTTTTTTTTCTTAGAACGTAATTTTTTAAGATCCGCAGCCGTAATCTTATCTCGTGGTGGGGCAACAGCAGCAAGTTTTCGTTGCTTTGCCGAATAAGATCCTTTAGGCATTAGACAGCAGAGGTAATAGTACCATTAGTCGTAAAATTAACTGATACTGTATTTAAATCTCCAACAGTTGAGCTATATGTAGTTCCTGTAATAGTTCCGTTAAAACTTAATTTTTTAGAACCTGATGTGTCCAAGAAAAGATTAAATGAAGCATCACCAGCATCTTCAGCAGTTAATACGTCTGTAATAATTTCAGCGGTATCATCACCTGATGTTGCTGTGTAAATTAAATCAACAGTACCTGTTCCAGAAATTAAACTTCCTACATTTTTTCTAAATGTATCACCATGTGCGGTCACATCTAAAATATCTTTGGTTACATCCAATGTCCAAGCTGTTGTAGAAGCTATAGCTCCAACTGATCCAGTTCCGTTATCAAATGATACAGAGCCTTCTTCACCACGAAAAAATGCCATGATTCTAAGAAAATTTTACTTATAACAATATATTACCTTGAAACTGCGTTTTTCACAGTTATTTTTTCTTCTTTTTACGTCTATGTTGATAAGTTATTTTTTTACTGCTTGTTTTTTCACGTTTAAACCTAGCTTTTTCTGCTGCGGTCATCTCTCCAACTGTCTTAGGTGTCTTACTTGATACACGTTTTTTGGGTCTACAAGCTGGATAACCTCGTTTTTCACCTTTTTTACGACCACAAGGTTTACCAGTTTTTACATCAACCCAATTTTCTTTAAACCATCGTGTAAGACCACCACTACTTCTTGCCACGTTTACTCTCCGTACGATAAGTTCCTCCACGCTTTTTATACTCTCGTACAAGCCACGCATTGGCATAAGCAGAAGGATAAACCTTAAATTTACGTTTAGCCTCTGCTTTTACTCTAGAGTATAACGCTTTATTTACAGGAACATTCGCCACGTTTCTTACCTCCTTTCTTTTTCTTCTTCTTTTTCTTAGTTGTAGAATGGTACATAGTAAGAATTAGGTATCTTAATATATTCTAAACGAAGTCTGACCTAATGTCTCTGGTTTTGCAAGGTTAAATTGTTGTAGACAAAGATAACCAAAAGCATCAAATGCGTGATCTACACCCAAGTTTTTATTAGGAAGACCTGTATTAGGTGCATAAGTTAAAGTTCTTAGTGCTTTTATTAATTCTTTACATCTAGGATGAATTAATGTTCTTCTTTCTCCTTCAGCATCATACAAAGCAGTATTAACAGCAGTAATCTTATCTCTTATCCTCCAAGGTGATTTAGGACTCATAACAGTAAAACCATTCCTCCTTAAAATCGTATGATCTGTAACACCAACCCCACTTGTCTTTCTTGCACTACCTGTAGGGTCAGGACAGGCGATCACTCTTCGATCAACTCCATATCTTCTGACAACTTCCTCTGCAAAATCCCAAGTGGTAGCACCTCCTGTCAGCATGATTTCATCAAAGACATATAGTGTATCATTATGCTTTACAGCACATATCCCGACCATAGGGTCAACGTTGAAATCCAAGCCAATTAACAAAGGAAGCATATGAAGATCCTGCACTTCTTTATCAATATTTTCATCAGCAAAGCTAACAGCAACCAAACCAGTAAGGTTCTCAAAACTTGCCTCAAACTCCTGTCTAAACGTTCTTGGGTCTAGTTGACCTCTAGCAGCTTCTACTTCCTCTTCCTTGACATTACCCCCTTCGATAGTTGTAAAGCTCCACCTCTGCCAATCATCCCACTCCTGTTCACCACAAAAGCACCACATATCATAAAACCAACTCGCAGTACCATCAGGAGTAGAAATAAACAAAGCCCAACCTTGTTTATCAGCCAATGCAGGTCTAATTACCTCTGCCCACACATCTCGTTCCATAAAAGCAGCTTCATCCAATACAACTCCTGCTAAACTTCTTCCTCTCAATGCCATCGCATTTTCAGTACCTTTCAACTCAATACTTGATCCATTTATCAGATCTATCCTTAAATCTGTCTCATTTTTAGCCTGAATCCATGTTTTAGGTACTAATCTCTTCAATTCCTTCCATGCAATATCCTTTGCCATACGATAAGTAGGAGCACAATAGAAATAAACCTCTCCAGGTCTATTGATTGCTCCTCTAAGCAACTCGATACAGGATAAATATGACTTCCCAAACCTTCTTCCAGCAACCAACACCCGAAATCTTTTCTCACTATTAAACACCTCCCCTTGTGCATACCTTAAACTGACCTCATTTAAGCTCATATCATCCTTTTTTTCATAATATTACTCATTTTCTTTCGCATTTCATACTTTTAAGGCTATTATCAAAATAATAACCCCCATCACAACCTCTATCGTGGCTGAATCTTTTATAAATAATCTTAACTACGATTTACCAGCTCCTCAACGTAAACCTCGTGTTCAAAAATATACAGGTGGTTCTAACTCAAGAGCAGTTATAGAAGCTCGTTGCCAAAGATTATACTCAAAACAGCTAGAAGGTAAAACAACTCGTCAACTAGTCATAGAACATTCTCAAAAAGAAGGCATATCCTTAGTAACAGGTTGGGCTGATTGGAAAAAAGTTAAAGAATGGAATGATGAAGATTGGCTTAAAGAAAGAGATAAAATGATTCCTCGCTTACAAGCCATGAGAATGCGTCTATTCAACAAAGCCATATCAAAAGGTCAACTACAAACTGCTGCTCAAATCTTAGACTCTCTAGGCAAAGTAGTTGGTGAATCCGTAGAAACTGTTAACATCCAAGCTCCAGAACTTGCAATTCGCATAGAACCAAAGCAATAAAGATTTGCAGAATATATTTATGTTACCCGTGTAGCACATATAAAAAAAAATTTTTACAACTTCACCCCATAGCTAAAAAATTTTTCCCGGGTAAATTGTCCCGGGTCTCTATATAAAAAAAATTAGATAATAAATAGTTAAATATGCATAGCTAAATTAGATATAATTTGATATCATTAATACATAGGGTTTAATACTTTACTAGTTATTAAATCCTTTCTAATAGCTCTATTTATCTTTCATTGTTAAATATAGTTATTCAAGCTTATAAGCTTTTACAAGCTTACTAAAGCTAAACACATTAAAATTATTTAATTAAACTCATGCCAAGTATTATTTTTGAAACCTTTGGAGAAGAAGAATCTATTGAGTTAGATTTAACCAAAGCAAGTGAAAAAGAAATTAAGGAAGCTTTTATTAAAAGCATCAAGCAAACTAAAAAGGAGACTAAAAAAAATGATTAAAAACTTATTTCTTTATTTTGGATTTTATACAGTTTTTGGATTATTTTTATATTTTTCAATTTCTGACTCATTACTAAAATCTCAAAAAATCCATTGTAAAAATGGAATTGAATTAGCTTGTAATTATTTGGAGGTTAAAAATTAATCATGAAAAAATTTTTAAACTTTGAAGAATACAATACAATTCTTCTTGCTATAAATTCTTCTACAGATTTTATACTTCATGGAAGTAATAAGAAAAAAGATTTCTACAATAATTTATTTGAAAAATTATTTACAATACAAGAAAATGATTTTTTAAAAAAAGAAGAAATCAATCATCCAATAAGTAAGTCTTAATTGACTTACTTTTTTTTATTCAAAATTATTTAATTAAAAAAATGAAAAAAATGACTAAAGTTAAAGCTATTAAAGATTTCAGAATACTTTATAAAACTTTCACTAATTATCGCAAAGGCGATGTAATAGCCAAACGAACAGAATGGAATAATTTCACAGATACATTATGTAAAGGTGGAGTCATCACCCTTAAACAGTATGAAAATTGGAGCAATCCTTTTTAATCAAACCTAAAAAACTTATTTAATTAAAACAATGGGATTCAAAACTAATCATTTTAATGAATTTATATCTTTTAAGGATTGGGTAACTAATTTTGAAGATATAGAAAATACTAAAGAGAATTATTTAAAACTTGAAAAAGTTGGAATTCCTTTAGAATCAATAAGCGAAGAAACCAAAATTATAAGGAATTTTAATTTTGGTGGATTTTATGAAATTTTAAATAATGGTAAATATTATTTATGTTTAGGAAATGAAGATTGGTTAGAAGATGATAATAAAAAGATTGAGAATGAATTATATAATTGGTGTTGTGGTGAATTATTTAATTGGAATAATAAACTTAGTGATCATATAGAAATTACTAGAAAGGTTATGGAACATTGTGAAAAAGATAAAAGTTATTTATGGGAGATAGTAAACGAATATATAGAATTATTGGAAGATAGTGAACTTGGATTAAAAGGAATAAGAGAAACTCTAGAAGAAAGGGAGATTAAAGAAAATGAGTAAATATGAAAAATGGAGATCTAATTTTATAGAATTAGAAATTAATAAAGATAATGAAAAAGAAATAGAAAATTTATGTAGTATTTCAATTGATATGCTAAACGAAGAAAGTAAGATAATTAGAATTTATAAGGATAATTTAGGGGGATATATTGAGAAACTTAAAAACAATAATTATTTATTATTAATTGATAGATCATATTTTCAAGATTCAAACGTTGAAAAGTTAGAGAAGATGTTATATCAATTTTATAAAGATGAGAATTTAATAGAATATATCAAATAAAAAAATAATAATAGTTACTTAAAGGGTTATTAAATAACCTTTTATGAAACTATTTTATTTTAGTTTCAACAAACCTGGAAACCCTTAAAGGCGTTAAAGGCGTTTAAGGATTAACAAGTATTAACACTTTATTTAATTAAAAAAATGAATTTAAATTTATTAGATCCTTTAGGGGAAATTTTAACAAAAGAAGAAATTAAATTTCTTGCCGAGGTATTAACAGATGCCTGGTTTAGTTTGGATGTAAGAAATATGAGTTATGAAAAAAGAAAAATGTATACATCGATTAAAAGTAAAATTTCAAGATTGAATAAGGGAGATAATTAAAAATGAATAAAACACTTAAAAAACTTTTTAAAGATTATGATGATAATCTTTTAAATTACTTTGCAGGGTTAACACCTAGTGAGAGTAAAAAATTTAATAAATTAAAAAAAAATATTAAAGGAGATAATCTAAAATGAAAAAATTAAAATTTTCAAAAGGTAATAAAAAGTTATCGAAAGATACTTTAATTTATAGTCACCCGGCGGGTATCACCTGTCCAGGTGCTAATAGTTGCAAAGCTTTTGTAACTCTTAAGAATGATAAAAAAGTATTAAACCGAGGAAGTGAAACTTTATTTACTTGCTTTGCAGCAAGTGAAGAATTAAGATATCCGAATGTTTTTAAAGCTAGAAGATATAATTATCAAATAATTAAAAGTTATGTTTTAAATAATGATTTAATCGGATTAACTGAATTAATTAATTGGAATATTCAAATTAATAAAAAGAATATTACTAAAGTCAGAATCCATGAGTCCGGGGATTTTGATAATCTTTTATACTTACAGGCTTGGTTAAATGTAGCTAAGTTGAATAAAGATCTTAAATTTTATTGTTATAGTAAAAGTCTTAATTTTTTCTTAGAAGTATTACTTCCTAATAATTTTTATATGGTGGCTAGCTATGGTGGCCGATATGATCATTTAATAGATTTAGGATATTTTCCAAAATACTCAAAAGTTGTATTTAGTGAAAATGAAGCAAAGAAACTTAATTTAAAAATAGATAAAGATGATAGTTTATGTTTTGAAAATAAACCTTTCTGTCACCTATTGCATGGGATGCAAGAAAAAGGAAGTAAAGCCGGGGAAGCTTTGAAACTTATAAGAAGAAATAAAAAACTTGTTAATGCTTAGATCTTAAATAATTAATTAAAAGTAAATTAATCAGAATATCTAAATTTTTATTATCTAATTTAGATTTATTTAACCTGGTTAGGTGTTGTTTAAGCTGATTATCGCTATGAATGTCATGATCATGAATGAATTGTTTGATGTAGCTCATATTAGGGCGAATTAGGGCGAAAATTTGATTAGTTTACTAAAGATATGATATCATGAATACATAACTTTATATCATTTAATTATGAATGAAAACAAAACAAATGAATCAAAACCAATTATTTGGTTTGATGGTAGAGAATCAACGAGACAACTACCAGCTGAATGCATAGCAGATTGTAGTGGATCAGGTGATCAGACCAAAAATGTAGAATTTTGGGTTGAGAAACTTAATTTTGATGGTCCTGTAGATCTTTTTAAAGAGCATCTTAAAGAATATGGAGCTTGGGATGATGAAGAATTAAAAGACCATGATGAAAATAGACAAAGAGTTTTATGGTTATGGGCTTGCGATTGTGATGAGAATCCCGGTAATTATGATTACCTTCATTTAGGAGTTTAGATAAATGAAAGAAGATACTAAAAAACAAAAATGGATTGAACAGCAACAGGATAAAGCTGTAAAAGTTCATCATAAAAATTTGGACAGGATAAAAAAATTAGAGGATAAAATCGATACTAATCTTTATCGAATATTTTCAATACAAGAATGTATTAACTTTTTAAATGATGAATATGAATCTAAGTTTGAATATGGAATTGATTTATTAAGAGAACAGGCAAAGAAATTTGCACTCGATATTGGAGAATATCAGAAAAATATTGGGACTAATAGCAAGGATGCTTCCTGGATTGTATGCTGTGCAGCAAAAGATAAAGAGATGCTATCTAAAAAATATGACAAGTTATTTGCACAGGAGGATAAAAAATAATGAAATTACAAAAATGTTCAGCAATTAGACTTGAAACTTTAAATCATGCTCTAATTACTAATGATCATGGGGAAGAATTTCGTATTTCACATTGGGAAGTGAATATTGAAAATATTCATGAAATTCTAGTTGTTTGTCATAGAGAAAAAGATTTACTACTTGAAGAAATTACTTTCACTTGGGAATCTATTAAAGATTGGTCGATACAACTACAAACCGAAGGTTATAGGATTTGCTAATGGTACAAGAGAACCCAAATAAAGAATCCTGTAAGGAAAGAATGAAAGAACTTATTAGGATTAAAAAACTTAATAGGAATCGAGTAGTTAAAAGATGTATGAGAGAATTTGATGATGTTCATAAATCAACTTTTTATAGTTGGTATGATGAAGTTATTAATGAACCTGATATCGTTTCCTGGGAAGAAGAAAGAAAGCTTGAAGCAGTATCTGAATATCAAGTAAAACATGAGCTGGTTGACAGAATGTTTAGACGTAATATGGAACAATATGACAGGTATTGCGATGATTACGAAGAGAAAGAAGATGCTGAAACATTAGCAAATATCGAGAAGTATGAAGATAGACTTAAATACTTCATTAAAAAATAACATACACGAAAATTCGCTAACGAAAACTATGAAAACTTACCTTGTTAAAGTGCTTCAAACATATGAAGAAACTTATCTGATTGAAACTGAATCAGAAAAAAAAGCTGTTTATTTATCAGTATCTGACAAATTAAAACCAGAAAAAACAAAACTTATTAAATCCGATATTACAGAGGTTAAAAAACTATGATTGATAACCCATTACCAAATCAAGTTATGCAAGAAAAAGAAACTCTTTATGTTAACGAAAAATTTGAAGAGCATTGTGCAGATAGTGCTAGAAAATTAGCACAGGATCATAATTTAAATCCAGATTATTATGAACCTTTTATCCAGTTCTACATTGAAGAATGTAGAGAATCTGACCGGGGGTATTTTTTCGATAGTGATAAATATATTATTGATCTTTGGTGGGATCATAATAAATATTTATATGACACTAAGACACCTTATATGGAGATTAAAAAATGAAAACTAAATTAGAAGAAATCAGAGATTCTCTTGATAAATATATCCAGGAAGAATTAAAAAAAAGTCCACCTGATAGAGATTGGGAGGTTTTCAGCTTTGAAGATGATCTTTATGAAATAATTGAATCTTTTGATAAAATTATTTATTTTGATCCAACACCTGATTAACTTTTTATATATTCATTAATAGCAGTTCTAACCTGATGAGCGATGGGGATTCCTTCTTCATCGCTTTTATCTTTTAAGGCTTCATACTGTTTGATAGTAAAATTACAGACATATCTGATGTAATCGGTTTTAGGTCTTGGCATTGATATCAAAATATATGAGATATATATAACATAACATAAAAAAGACTACCAGGTATAAACCTAATAGTCTTATGGTTTACTGATGAGTAACATCACCCGTGTGCAAGTGACTAATTGCTTATGAATGGGTTAATTACGTCATGAAATCTTAAAACAGGAGACCAATTTTAAGAAAAGGAACGTTGACTCCCCAAACATCCTCGATGGGAACTCATTACATCTTCAATTGAAAGGTAGAAAAAACCATTTAGAGTCATCAACAGAACTTTCTTTTGAAGGAGCAGCAACTATTTATATTATATATCAGATAATTGATATCAATGTAAATATATATGACATCGTATTATATCATGAATGGCGATTTTAAGAAAAAGAAAAGAACCAAAAGAAAAAGAATATATATTAAATAAGTATATTTATATAATATTAATAATATATATATTAATAATATATATATAATAAATAATATTAAAGGGGATTTTCAAAATAATTTCTTGACATATAAATAAATATCATCTACTGTCAGTAACAAACATATATAAATTTATGTCAAGTAAAAAAGTTTGTATCTGGCTTGAACCTGATCTTTACGAATTTTGTGATGAAGCAAGGGGAGAAGAATTATCAGTTCCCCAGTACATCAGATTAATTCTTAAACAAAAAAAGAAAAGTTCTGCAAAAAGAAAACCAAAAGCACTTAAAGAGAATACAGATCCCTTTGCATCTCCAAATATTACAAGTGAAATGATTCCTGACAATCTCAAGGGATATGCTGATCTGATCATTGAATGGTGGGCGATCAGATATAAAAAGAAAGCAACTTGCTCTACAAAGGTCGCTGAGAGGATTTTTGACAAATTAGGAACATTCGTACCAAGTATGGTTGCAAAGTCTCTTGAAAAGGCAATAGCAGGTGGATGGAAGGATATTTATGAGATAAAGCAATCTAAATTTACAGAAGAACCAAAAAATAATCACCCAGCATCAAGAGTATTTACAGCAAAAGGAGGTTTTCAATAATGAAAGTAGAAATAGAACCAAATGGATTTGTAAGAGACAGTTTTCGATGCTTACACAATAAATATTTAAGAAAAAATCACACAGTTCATGCTTATGGTGAACCAAATGGTGGTGGATATGCAAAAGATTCTCATTTGTGGTTTACAAGTATGCGTAATATGAAAGATTTAGTTGAAATGCCCTTTAAAGATTATATTCATCCAGAAGCTGATTATTTTGAAGGTTATTGGGATCATTGTTCTATTGAAAAAGGAACTTTTGATTACGACAACATGAGAAGAGGTGAAGTATTCCCTGCGATACTTTATTTTCATCACGAAACAATTCTGACAGTAGCTTGCGTAGTTAGAACTTCAGAATATCCAGATATAGTTACAGGAGAGGAACAACTTGCTCTTTACATTTACTATCCGAGTGAAGATAGTTTAGAAGAATTTAAAAAACATATGGAGTTGAAATAAATGGAAAAACTATTTGATGTATCTGTTATCAAAACACTTAAAGAGGGAATCAAGAAAGGTCGATGGACTCTTAAAGATCTTGATACACCTCCACCAGGTTGGACAGATTGCATTAACAACTGCAAAGGCAACCCTGCTTTTCCTCAAGGTTATCAAGGTGTCGAATATAAAAACCTTGCTAGGGTTAAAATACAAAAACCAAAACCTGTAGAGGAGAAAGTACAACTAACAAATCCCAAAGACTTACCAACACATTTTTAATTAATCATGAAAACTATCGAAAAACTTCCAATACTTCCTATCTTCAGAAATGAAGCTGAACACAAATATTATTGTGAGAAGTCTAATAAATGGCTCAAGTATTCAACCACTATGGTCTGTAATGAGTTGGATGAGAAACAAAAAGAAAGTATTGAACATACAAGACACATCTGGCAACCGAGAGGAGAAACTGTTCATAAGTGTTTAGAACAGAAAATGTTAGGTGCTGATGATATTGATATGGGTGAATATGAACATATCGTGAAACCATTATTTAATCATTATCTATTCAAACATTTCATACCTATGGGAGTTGAATATATGATGAGCAATCCTGATAAGGATGTAGGAGGTCAGCTGGATCTTATCGGATACGATACAGAAACTAATCAAATTAGATTAGTGGATTTAAAAACCAAGGGAAGTATTACAGGTAAAAGGAATGGATTCAGCAAACGTGAAAGAGAGGGATCAGTTCTTATCTCAGATGTAAATCAATATTGGAAAGAACCTTATTCAACTGATAAGCAGTTAGGTTGCTATATTGAAATGCTTAAATTAAATTGTGATATAGAGCCTGATGTCTGTAATACTATCTGGGCATATCCCAAAGTTTGTATAGTAGGACCTAATCAACCTGTGCAGCGATGCAAGGATGCATGGCAGGAGGCATGGGAAAAGTTTGAAGCTAAACAGGTGGTGTTTTGATATGGATATTGCATTTACCACAAGTGGTGAAAATGTGGTAACCACTTATTTAAATAAAGGAGAAATTGAAAATAGAAATATTTCTGGTCTTACTTTTAAAGATAAACCACCTAAAGATCATGAGAAATTATTTGGAATGACAGAGGATATGATTTACAAAAAATTTGGATTACATTTTACAGAAACAAGAATATCTATAAATGGCAGACCAACTTACAAAATAGAAAGTGATCATGATGCAATGCTTTGGTTAATTAGAAAAGGTTTTGTCACTTACCATAAAGGAAAAGAAAGATGGAACAATCAGGCATTAGATGAAGGTTGGGAAAATGGTTGGACTCCTAATCCTGATAGTATTGTTGAAAAGAAAAAAGAATATGGTCATGTATATTTTTTTAAAAGTGCCAATAGTTTTAAAGTTGGTTGTTCCTGTGAAAGTAATATAAAAAATAGAGTAAGACAACAATTACCTGATGAAGTACTTGCAGTAAGTCCAGCAAGAGATGATTACAAGGCTCTAGAAAAGAAAATACATAAAATGTTTGCAAAAAATAGAGTCGCAAGATATGAAATATTTAATGATTTAACAGAAAAAGAAGTGCAGAAGATAAAAAAAATGCTAGGAAATAAAATAGCTGTAAAAATAAAACTTAGAGGAGAAGAATGAGATACATACTTGATGTCTCAGGTAGAGACCTGGAACTAATCAAAGCTTCAATTGTCAACTTTCAGAGATCATTGGAAATGTCATCTCAAGGAGATTTTGGTCATATTATTGGCGAACTTGATGATACTTATCTAAGTTTAAAAATACAGAAATCAAAACAACTTAAAAGTAAAATTATGAGAAAGTGGTGGATGAGAAAATGAAATGTTTTTATCGTGAACTTGATCGAAGAAAAAAGTATTTAATTGCAGAATTAAATAATCAGATTGCCACACTTGAATGGCAATGGTTTCAAAGAGAAATATCTGATAAAGAATATTGTGTACAATTTGATGATATTCAAAGACGTATAAGAGAACTTGAAGGATAATGTAAGTTGATGTATAGTTATATATAAATATATCTACTATTTAATTAAAGATGTCAAAACCAGCTAAATTTGAACATGGAGATTTATTATCTAAAAAAGAATATCAAAGAAGATTAGATAATTATTATGCAGCAAAAGCTAAAGAAAAAAATAAATATAATTTAAATTATAAAATGAGTGCTGGAGAAAGAAGAAGATTAGAACTTGATGCAAAAACTTTTAAAGGTAGGTGTGCAAATAAAAAACTTTTACGCAGAGTAAGAAATTTGGCTAAAGAAAAATTTCAAATTTATCCATCTGCTCATGC
>VTLG01016918.1_pt1 | contig 14870 bp, 21 predicted proteins | sample 4694571 | NCBI WGS metagenome assembly VTLG01 (sample SAMN12604809, study PRJNA352737) | marine metagenome | biome: ENVO:00000447; feature: ENVO:00000209|ENVO:00000569|ENVO:01000036; material: ENVO:00002151; isolation source: viral sequences binned using virsorter ...
TATAAAACAGATAAGGTTGCTTTAGTATGTTTAACAGATGGTGGTTCTAACGGTTTAAGAAATTATGGAGAACTTTGGTTAAAACTAGGGAAGAAATATGTTAGTTGTGATGGTTATTCCAGAAGTAGTCCAAAACACTCTACAACAGGAAGATTAATAACTTACTTGAAAAAAAGACACGGAATTAAGGCAATTGGATTCTTTTTAGTTAGAAGATATAAAGATTTATATTGGCATTTTAGATGTGATTATGGTAAAGAAAAATTGGCAAGAACAACATTTAATAAAGATAAATGTCTTGCTGATATTAATACTGCTTATGACAAATACTTTTATGTTAAGGCGGATGCCCAAGTTAAAGATACTGATTTATCTGATATTAAAGAAGATATGAAAAAAGGAAAAATTACAAGAATTTTTGCTAATAGTATGAAAGAAAGATTAATTTCCAGAGTATTATTACAGAAATTTATCAAGGAGGTCGCATAAACCGTATGTATTACTATGCTTATTTACGCTTGACTTCTATGATAAAAAATGATAGCATAGCTATAGGAATTAAGACTTATATTATGAAAGGAGAAAACTTATATTATGGAACTTAATGAAATACAAAAATCCGTTGTTGATGTTTTACAAAAAACATATAAAAAAGACACGGTCACTAGAGCTCAAATAAATGCTTTAGTTAAAAAGAAGGTTATCAAAAATCCTTCTTGGTTAAAAAACGACAAGTACAAAGTTGGTAGAGGAGTTTATAAATTACCTCTTAAAGGCGATGTATCAGATGTTGTTAAAACACCTAAAATAGAAAACGACAAACCAGAATCGAAAGCTGCTTACATAGTTAGTTCGCTAACAGAAAATGTAGTACCAGATAAAGATAAAGACTTTGTTAATTTCGGTAATTTTAGTGATGTTAAAAATATCATAACTTCTAAAAGATTTTATCCTGTGTTTATTACAGGATTATCTGGTAATGGTAAAACACTTGCGGTGACGCAGGCTTGTGCTGTTACAAAAAGAGAAATGATAAGAGTTAATATTACAATTGAAACTGACGAGGATGATTTACTGGGAGGTTATAGACTTAAAGATGGTCAAACCGTTTGGCAAAATGGTCCTGTTATAGAGGCAATGAATAGAGGTGCTGTTCTTTTACTTGATGAAATAGATTTGGCAAGTAATAAGATAATGTGCTTACAACCAATACTTGAAGGTAGTGGTATCTATGTTAAGAAAATTAACAAATGGGTTAAACCGAAATTTGGGTTTAATGTAATTGCTACTGCTAACACAAAAGGACAAGGATCCGAAGATGGTAAGTTTATAGGAACTAATGTTTTGAACGAGGCGTTCCTGGAAAGATTTCCAGTTACCTTTGAACAACAATATCCTGCTGCTAAAACAGAGGAAAAAATAGTTAATACTAAACTGAAATCTGCTGGAAAATCAGATGTTAAATTTGCTAAAAATTTAGTAACCTGGGCAGATGTAATTAGAAGAACATATTTTGATGGAGGCGTTGATGAGATTATTTCAACAAGAAGATTAGTCCACATCGCTGAGGCATATGGTATCTTCAAAAACAAAATGAAAGCTATATCAGTTTGTACTAATAGATTTGATGAGGATGTTAAAACATCTTTTGTAGATTTATATAGTAAAGTTGATAGTGGTGCTTCTGTAGATGAGATTCTTTCACAGAAAAAGGAAGAAGAATTGAAATCTCAAATACAAGAGGAAGAAAAAGATTCCAAAGATGATGAGGAGGACGAAAACGAGGATAGTGATATCCAAGTTTAAAGTCTAAAATTCATCCATAGTGTAAGTCCGCTTGGGGCGTTAATTCGCCCCAAGTTTTTACACATTTAAAACAAAAAATATGAGATTAAAAATAAAAGAAATTTTAAAGAAACATAAGAAGTGGTTAATGAGTATAGGAATTAGATTTGATAAAAGAGGAAATGTGATTAATAATTTTAAAGGTTATCCTTTTCCTGATTTATCTACAGATAATTCTATACCAACAAGTGATAGAGTAGGCGGTGCTGGTTTAAAAAGATTTTATGCAACCCAAGTACCTGCAGGAAAAACAATAGCTGTTGCATATAACAAAGGTCCTTATATGATAGTTGATAAAAAGGATTTTAAAACAATGGGAAGAAAAATATAAGATGAGTATAAAAGTTGAAGTGAGAAATAACAATGTTGAACAGGCTTTGCGTGTGCTTAAAAGAAAAGTACAAAAAGCAGGTATCATAAAAGATTATAGAGATAGACAATATTATAAAAAACCATCAGAAAAAAGAGTTGAAAAAATGAAAGAACGGGATAAAGTTCTTGCAAAAGCTCGTAAGAAACACGAAGAAATGATGGGATATGTTTGGATCAAAGGTAAAAAAAGAAGAAGAATTTAAAGTTTCTATGCTGTATGTGTCTGATATATATATTATGCTACAAAGCAATTCATAAGTCTTTGTAGAGGCGTAGAGAGGCTTGGGTTGTGCCGTGTGTATTAAGTTATACAAAAACAACCCTATAAAATAAGGGCTTGAAAAACACAAAAAAGTTCTTATATAAATAATAGAGTAATACGCCATTAAGGGTATTACAATATTAAATTAAGATAACTTTGCTTATAAAAGGAGGTTAATATGACCAATAAAGCACTATCTATTTTTAACAAGTTAAGACCAGTAAGTATAGGATTTGATTCTATGTTTAATCATTTTGAATCAATGTTTGATGATGATTTTTTCAATCTATCACCTACACTAACTGCTAACTACCCACCTTACAACATAGTTAAGTCTGGTAAAAACAAGTACGATATTGAAATCGCTCTTGCAGGATTTAACAAGAAAGACATTGATGTCAATGTTGAAGATGGAATGTTAACCATCGAATCAAAGGTTAAAGCTGTTGTTTCTGATTCAGTAGGAGCAGACCAACCAAAAGATGATGAGTTGATTCATAAAGGTATATCTAAAAGATATTTCAAAAGGTCTTTTTCAATTGCTAATGATGTTGAAGTCAAAGGCGCTGAATTGAAAGACGGTCTTTTAAGAGTATCTATGGAGAAGATAATTCCAGAAGGTAAAAAACTTAAAACAATAGATGTTAAGTAATTAACATTTACTATAGATAGGGCGGTAGAAATATCGCCCTATTTTTTTTAGCGTGACCTATTGACAAATCCCAGAGAATCTTGTATAATAAATACTAATACAATATAAAAGGAAATTATGAATAAATTATTAGTCATTTTAATGAGTTTGATTTTAGTCAGTTGTGTACAAAATCCAAAACTATCATTCGGAAAAAAATGCGTAGAAAAAGGTGACCAAGTTCACTTTTCTTATGTATGGATATATGATAAAAATGCTGGATTACAAGCTGATGAGATTACTTGCGAATTAATTGATACTAAAAAATAGGAGACTATAATGTTTAAAAACATTAAAAAGAAGTTTACAACAAAAGCGGTTCTTTATTTTATACTAGTGGTTGCTTTATTAATCATTACGGTAGACCAAAAGAATAAGATAAACAATTTACAAGCTGAAGTTAGTGGGTTGATTGATATTGGAGAAACAATAGAAAATCAAAACATAGCTAATCTTGTTGCTTTAGAAGATGTCATTACTAGTTATGAGCAAGAAGTAATTGCTTTACAAAGTAGAATAGTTCAAGTTGATGGCGATAGAGTTAAGGCAGAGATTGAAAGAGAAAGAATTATAACTCAATTAGAATCTGTTGGCCAAGAATTAACTGCGGTTACTAGTGCATTAGACGAAGCTTTAGAGAACCCTAATTGTCCAGTTGCTACTCAATAAGATAGCATATTGACATTTACTGGAATTTTGATATAATAGATTCTATATATTATGAAATATAATGAAGATAAAATTGTAGAAGAAATTTTAAATTATATCAAAGGTACTTACAACCAACATTACTCAACAGGTAAAGATGGTTTTCAAGTACAAGACCTATTCAAAACATTGAACATAGGTAAAGATTTTTGCCACGCAAATGCTATAAAGTATTTGTGTAGGTATGGCAAGAAGAACGGATATAATAGAGCAGACTTAATTAAGGCTGCCCATTATATTATATTATTATTAAATTATGATAAGGAGAAATGATGAAACTATCAAGTGATACGGTAACCGTTTTAAGGAACTTTTCCGATATTAACCAAAACATATTATTTAGAGTTGGTAATAAACTTAAAACAATGTCCACTATGAAAAATATAGTGGCAAAGGCAGAGATTAAGGAAGACATTGAGCAAGAATTTGGAGTATATGATTTACCCGAATTTTTAAGAGCAATAGATTCTTTTCAATCACCTGTAATTAAGTTTAATGGCAAAACTAGTATGACAATCAATGATGAAAAATCTTCATTGGCTGCTCGGTATGCTTTTGCTGATAAGGAAACATTGGTTACACCATCTAAAGAAATAAAAATGCCAGATTTATCTGTGTGTTTTCAATTGAAGAATAGTAGTTATGAATCTTTAAAGAAACTATTTGTAAATTTAAATTTACCAGACCTTGCAATTAAAGGTGAAGATGGTAAAATTAAACTAGTTGCTTTAGATAAGAAAAATAGTAATTCTAATCAATCTTCAATAAGTGTTGGCGTTGCTGATACTAACTTTACAGCATATATCAAAACAGAAAATTTGAAATTAATTCCTGGTGATTATGATGTAGTTCTATCTAAACAAAAGATAGCACACTTTGTTAATAACAAAGCGAAAGTTGAATATTGGATTGCGTTAGAAGCTGATTCGATTTTTAATTAGAAGGTAAATATATTATGAGTGACTTTTTGTGGGTTGAAAAATACCGTCCCAAAAAAATATCTGATTGTATTTTAAGTGATGACTTAAAAGATACATTTACAGAATTTTTAAATAAAAAAGAAATACCAAATCTATTATTGTCTGGTACTGCAGGTACAGGTAAGACTACCGTTGCACGAGCCTTATGTGAAGAAATAGGTTGTGATTATATAATGATTAATGGTTCCGATGAAGGTCGGCACATTGATACATTAAGAACACAAATTAAAAACTTTGCGTCCACAATATCTTTAACTGAAACTTCCAATCACAAAGTAGTGATTATAGATGAAGCAGATTATATGAATCCAGATTCAGTACAACCTGCTTTAAGAAATTTTATAGAAACATTTTATAAAAATTGTAGATTTATATTTACTTGTAATTTCAAAAACAAAATTATACCTGCCCTACATAGTCGTTGTACCGTAATTGACTTTAGAATTTCTAATGGTCAAAAGGTAACAACGGCTATTGCTTTATTAGATAGACTAATGGACCTTTTAAAAGAAGAAGGTATTAGTGCTGATAAAAAAGTAGTTGCAGAATTAATACAAAGACACTATCCAGATTTTAGAAGAACCATAAATGAATTACAAAGATATTCAGTAAGAGGTAAAATAGATAGTGGTATTTTAGTTTCAATTTCTGAAATCAATAATAAAGAATTAGTTAGATTATTAAAAGAAAAAAGATTTAGTGATATGAGAAAATGGGTTATACAAAACCTAGATAAGGATCCATCTTCTCTATTCAGTAATATCTATGATGTATTATATAAACATTTAGATTCTAAATCTATCCCACAAGCAGTTTTAGTCATTGCAGATTATCAATATAAGAGTGCCTTTGTAGCAGACCAAGAGATTAATCTTGTGGCTTGTTTAACAGAAATTATGGCACAATGTAAGTTTAAATAATGAAATGGTTATTATTCTATTTCATTGTAATATTCATTTATTTAAGTTGGGTAATTTATATGACGCATAATAACCCTAATTTCTTTGGGGCATTTTAATATGAAAATGAATCAGTATAAATTATCAGATTATTTAAACGCAATCAATTACAGCAAACAAAATTTATTAGACAGCGATGACATAACTTGGGAAAAGAAGTACCCACCTTTTATTATTAATCGTTGTTTATCTCAACACGTGGATACTATTTTAATGGGCAATGAAATGAACCAAAGACACGGCCTGGCTAAGAGGCTGCAGTTCCATTTTCTTCTAAATAGTATAAGAAAGAAACGAAGGTTTGGTGGCAGGTGGTTATCCACAAGTCGTCCAAAAAACCTTGAGTATGTAAAGGAATATTATGGATATAGCAATCAAAAAGCTAGAGTTGCTCTGGACATACTATCAAAAACACATATTGAATTAATAAAACAGAAACTTGAAAAAGGTGGGAGAACCAAAAAATGAGTGATGAATCTATACAATGGTCGCCTGATAGTATGTTAGAAATAACATTAAAACAGCCAGACGACTTTTTGAAAATAAGGGAGACTTTGTCCCGAATAGGAGTTGCAAGTAGAAAAGATAAAATTTTATATCAATCTTGCCACATACTACACAAACAAGGTAAATATTACATAGTACATTTCAAAGAATTGTTTGCTTTAGACGGCAAGAAAGCAACATTAATCCAAAACGATATACAAAGAAGAAATACGGTTGCAAGTTTATTGCAGGACTGGAATTTGTTATCAATAGTTAAGAAAGAAGCTGTTGAAGATAAAGCTCCTTTATCGCAAATTAAAATAATTGCGTTTAAAGAAAAGAAGGATTGGAATCTTCAAGCGAAATATAACATTGGTAAAAAATCATCTACGGATGTAAAAAAAGAACCTTCTACTTCGGAAGTTCTGGCACAAGGATTTGCTGAAGAGCAAAAACAAAGAGCAGATGAAGAAGAGGAAGAAACTACAGCTGATTTAGCTGCTGAAGATTCACGACCTTCGGATTCAGAACCGAAAGAGAGTGAAGCATAATTATAAAGACTTGAAGGAGGAAGATATATTATGAGTGAAAAACTACCAAATGTCGTTTTCAAATGTAGAGAACTCGGCGAATGGGTTGATAAGTCAACCGTTGACTTATTTTTAGGAAAGAAAGTAATCCTATTTTCTTTACCTGGTGCATTTACACCGACTTGTACCAACTATCAACTACCAGGTTTTGACCAACACTACAATAGGTTTAAAGAGGCAGGCATAGATGAAATTTATTGTGTGTCTGTTAATGATACCTTTGTAATGAATGCTTGGGCAGAACATTTAGGAATCAAAAATGTTAAAATGATTCCTGATGGTAATGGAGATTTTACTAGACGATTAGGTATGCTAGTGAAAAAAGAAGATGTTGGTTTTGGAATGAGGTCGTGGAGATATGCTGCTATTGTTAAAGATGGCGTAATAGAAAATGTATTTGTTGAAGAAGGAAGAAAAGATAACAACACAACCGACCCATACGAACACACTAAACCAGAAACATTATATACATTTATTACTGAAAATAAATAAGGTATTTTAATGTCGGAAATTAAGGTAACCTTTGTTCAGCCTGATGGCAGTAAAAGAATAATTGATGTAGAAGAAGGAAATACATTAATGGAAGCTGCAAAGTATGTTGCTCAGCCTTATGTAGAAGGTATTGAAGCCATTTGTGGAGGTCAATGTATTTGTGCTACTTGCCACGTTTGGGTTGATAAAAAATGGATTGATGAAGTAGGTTTACCAGAAGATAATAGTCAGGAACAGGCCTGGTTAGATTATGAAAAAACAGCAAGACTAACAAGTAGATTATCTTGTCAAGTAAAATTAACTAAAAGACTTGATGGACTTGTAGTACATATACCTGAAGATAAAAACGAAAGAATTAGTCCAAGAGCGATTGATGGATTTGGAGATTAAATTATGAATTTTTATACAAATGTTATTGAATATAAAAACAAACTTTTAATAAGAGGAGTAGCAGACGGCAAGCCTTATTTAAGCAGAATTAATTATCAACCAACTCTCTATACGCCAACAAAAGAGCAATCTATATATCAGACACTAGACGGCACATTTCTAAAACCTAAACTATTTCATAGTATTGGAAAGGCAAAACAATTTAAGGAAACTTATAAGACAATGCCTCAATTCAAAATCTATGGAATGGATAGGTTTCCATATCAATATATTGCTGACGAATATGGGCAAGGTGTTGAATGGGATAAAAATCAAATTAAAATATTTACAATAGATATTGAGTGTGAAGCTGAACAAGGATTCCCAGATGTTGATACTGCTAATGAAACAATTATTTGTATCACGGTTAAAAATCATAGCAACAAACAATTAATAACTTGGGGCACAGGAGAGTTTGTAACCAAACAAACAAATTTAACTTATATCAAATGTAAAGATGAAAAGCATTTATTATTAGAGTTCTTAAAATTTTGGTGTAAAAATCATCCAGATGTTATCACAGGATGGAATGTTAAATTTTTTGATATACCATATTTAATGAATCGTATGAGAAAGATTTTTGATAATGATACGATTAATAAAATCTCACCTTGGAATATTGTTAATGCTGAACGAGTACAATTTGGAAATAAAAATGTTCAATGGTGGAATATGTTGGGCATTACCGTATTAGATTTTTTTGATTTGTATAGAAAATTTACTTATGTTCGTAGAGAAAGTTATAGATTAAATTATATTTCCAAAATAGAATTAGGGGAAGAGAAGGTTGAAAATCCATATGATACTTTCAAAGATTTTTATACCAAAGACTATCAAAGATTTGTAGAATATAATATCCAAGATGTAGAGTTAGTGGATAAACTTGAGGACAAAATGCGATTGATTGAATTATGTTTAACGATGGCATATGAATCTCGGGTAAATTATATAGATGTGTTTAGTCAAGTTAGATGTTGGGATACTTTAATTTATAATCATTTAAGAAATAAAAATATAATGATTCCTCCAAGAGAGGACCACGAAAAGGATACAAAATATGAAGGTGCATATGTTAAAGATCCATCTTTAGGAATGCACGATTGGATTGTTTCTTTTGATTTGAATAGTTTATATCCACATTTAATAATGCAGTATAATATTTCACCAGAAACATTTGTTGGTGTTCAACATCACGGTGTTAATGTTGATAGTGTTTTAAATGAAAGAGCAGATTTAAATTTTGCAAAAGATAAAAATGTAACCATTGCACCAAATGGTGCTATGTTTAAAAAAGATAAACAAGGTTTTCTTCCAGAGTTGATGGAGAAAATGTATGGCGAAAGAGTTGTTTATAAAAAACAATCTATCAAAGCACAAATAGAATATCAAAAAACAAAAGACCCAATTTATAAAAACGAAATTTCAAGGTGTCATAATATTCAAATGGCAAAAAAGATTGCATTGAATAGTGCTTATGGTGCTATCGGCAATCAATATTTTAGATATTTTGATGTAAGACAAGCAGAGGCAATTACTTTAGGTGGACAATTATCAATTCGTTGGATTGAAAATGCAGTTGATAAATTTATGAATAAAGTTTTAGGCACAGAAAATAAAAGTTATGTGGTTGCATCCGATACAGATTCAATTTATGTTAAGATGGCTCCATTAGTTGAAAAGGTTTGTAAAGGAAAATCTATACAGCAAATAGTTGATTTTTTAGATAAGGCAAGTGAAGATAAACTACAAAAGGTCATAGATGATAGTTTTAAACGACTAGCGATGTATGTAAATGCGTATGCTCAAAAAATGATAATGAAACGAGAGGTCATTGCAAATAAGGGTATATGGGTCGCTAAGAAACGGTATGTGTTGAATTTGATTGATGATGAAGGTGTACGATATGAACAGCCTAAATTAAAAGTAATGGGTGTTGAGGCAGTTAAATCTTCTACACCAGAAGTTTGCCGTGGGAAGATTAAAGAAGCGATTAGTGTTATTATGAATAAAGGTCAGGAAGATTTAATTAAATTTGTAGCAGACTTTAAAAAAGAATTTTTTAAAATGACACCAGAACAAATTGCTTTTCCTAGAACTTGTAATAATGTTTTAAAATATACAGATACTTCCAATGTATATAAAAAAGGAACTCCAATACACGTGAAAGGTGCTTTAATTTATAATCATTATTTAAAAAGAAATCATTTAACTTATAAGTATCCAATCATAAAAGAAGGCGATAAGATAAAATTTTTAATGTTAAATTTACCAAATACATTTAAAGAACAAGTATTATCTTTTTCAACAATTCTTCCTAGAGAATTTGATATACAAAAATATGTAGATTATGAAACTCAATTTACAAAAACATTTACAGACCCATTAAGATTTATTTTAGATTCAATTGGATGGTCAATTGAAGGACAAGGGGCAACATTGGAGAGTTTCTTTGGATGATATTTGAATGGTTTTTATTATTCATTACAATAATTTGGTCTGTAAGAGTAGGACAATATCTTGCTTTAACTAAAATGACATTATGGCAATTATGTTTTATGATATTAGTAATCAAAGGAATAGTATTTTTATATGCAAACTAAAATAATAAATGCAGATAGTCTGGAACATCTAAAAACTTTAGATGAGAATATATTTGATTCGTGTGTAACTGATCCACCATATCATTTAGCGTCTATTGTTAAACGATTTGGACCAGGTCAAAAAGGAATTAATAATAAAGATGAGAAAGAAGGTCGTAATGGTCCTTATCATAGAGCTGCAACAGGATTTATGGGACAGACTTGGGATGGTGGAGATATTGCATTTCAAAAAGAATTTTGGGAACAAGTTTATAGAACAATGAAACCTGGTGCAGTATTATTAGCATTTGCGGCCACTAGAAATTATCATAGAATGGCAGTTGCAGTTGAGGATGCTGGGTTTGAAATATTTGATATGATAAATTGGATATATGGTAGTGGTTTTCCTAAAAGAAAAAACTATTTAAAACCTGCTCACGAACCTATTGTTATGGCAAGAAAGGGAGTTAACCCTAGTTTAAATATAGATGAGAGTAGAGTACAAAGTGGAGATAATCCTAAAAGATGGAGAGAACCTAGAGGTGGTTATTGGGCAACAGATAAGAATGCTAAAGCAGAATTAATTGAACAAACTAAAGGTAGATATCCTGCAAATATAATACACGATGGATCAGATGAAGTAATAAATGAATTTAAAAAATTTGGTGAAAGTAAAGGTGCAAAAGCACCAGTAAAAAAAGAAGAAGGTGATTTCTTTTTTTATGACCACAAATATAATAAAAGAGGTGATGATGGTGAATCGTTTAAAGGAGATACAGGCACAGCAGCTAGATTTTTTTATAGTGCAAAAGCAAATAAAAAAGAAAAGGGAGACACTAAACACCCTACGGTTAAACCTTTATCATTAATGAGATATTTAATTAAATTGGTTACACCAAAAGAAGGATTAGTATTAGACCCATTTGCAGGCACAGGAACTACTGGAGAAGCTTGCATATTAGAAGATAGAGTTGGCTACTTGATTGAGAAAGAAAAATCGTATATAATAGATATAGAAAAAAGATTAGGAAAACATAATGAGCTTTTTGGATAAACACATTAACGAAAATAGATTACCTGTAATGGATCAACAAACATTTGAAAAGGTTACAAATGATATAGGTAAGGCAAAATTTAGAGAAGAACTAGCAGAGTATATTGCAGAAAAACGACCACCATTTCCTTTAAAGGAAATTTCACCTGATATAATGCTACAATCATTTAAGAGTTTAAAAAAACAAGATGTATGGCAGTATGTAAAACCTATTGACCAAATTACAAAAACAATATTTGAAAAATATGAAGATTACAAATACCCTTTTAAAGAACACGGCTTAGGTTTAATAGACGCACCATCTATTTACAATGATGTATCAAATTATTTTCACCAAGATTTAAGATTAAATTGTTCAAGTTATAGTTTTAAATCTCCTATTGATGTATGGAATCACGGTACAGCAAAAGATATATGGAGATGTTTAGGACCAATTTGGCGTGGCATTAACGGTATGAAACCTGTAATGGTTGCTGGTAAAGAAGAATTAAGAGGTGGACAATTAAATGATAAGAGTTATATATCAGCGTTTAGATTACAAACTTATATTGCAACACAATTTAAACCTAATGTAGCAAAAGCAGTTTATGATATGACTAGAGCTAAAAAAGTGTTAGATACAAGTTGTGGTTGGGGCGATAGACTTGCAGGATTTTATTGTTCTAATGCTGAAGAATATATTGGTTGTGATCCAAATCCAAATACATTTGAAAGATATGTTAAACAAGTTAAAACATATGAAGGTTTATTAGGTAATAAAAATACAGAAGCTATTATAGATACATTTGATAAACACCATATTATAACTATGGATGGAGTAAAAAAAGTAACCATATACAGATGTGGTGCTGAAGATTTACCTTGGGATGAAATTGATAATATAGATTGTGCATTTACAAGCCCACCTTATTTTGCTACAGAAAGATATAATGAGGGTGGCGAATATGTGGAGGATCAATCGTGGAGTAAATTTAATCAATATGAATTATGGAGAGATAGGTTCTTTATCCCAGTTGCTATAAATAGTTATAATAGTTTAAGTGATAAAGGCCATATGTTTGTTAACATTATGGATCCTACAATTAAAGGTACACGTTATAAAAGTTGTGATGAATTAGTTGACGCTTTAAAAGATAAGTTTAAAGGTCAAATTGGAATGAGAATTATGCAACGACCACAAGGCCGTGCAAAATTTAAAACAAAGGAAGAGTTGGATGAATTTATGAACAAACTATATATAGAAAACATCTGGTGTTTCGGTAAAGAAAAATTAGATTACTTTAGACACGCTAGAAAAAACACATTAGAAGAATTTTTTATTTAATATGCCTATGCCAATTACAAAAGAAAGTTATCAGGACCTAAAAGAGTATTGGGATTTTCAGCGTAAAATACAATACAATAAAGAAAAAATTAGAGCTGTAGCTGAGCAATTTGAAAACCGAGTACATAGTGAATTTGGTGCAATGAATCTTAATGATTTATATGAAATGCTTTGGGGTAAATGTACAGAAGCAGATTATGATGAACCAAATCCAACTTGGATACCAGAAGATGAAAAGTTAAGACTTTGGTGGGAGGGAGAACCTAAACCACATCATTTAGCAATATCACCTCCTATGAAAAAAGGTAGACCTGTTGTTTTAAGAGCAAAGAATTTTGATGAATTAGATAGTAAAATAAGACATATATTTGATGATGACCAGGACATTGACAAATACAAATAAAAGTGTATAATAGTATAAAGGATGATAAATGAGTGATTTTTTAAAAGACATAATAAAAGAAACAGGTAATGAATTTGCAACACTAGTAAGTGAAGGTGTTGAGGCAGGAGATGTACATAGTTATATTGATACAGGCTCGTATGCTTTAAATGCTTTATTATCAGGCTCAATCTTTAGAGGATTGCCATCAAACAAAATTACTGCTCTTGCAGGAGAAGCTGCAACAGGTAAAACTTTCTTTGCATTAGGAATAGTTAAACATTTTTTAGATAAAAATAAGGACGGAGGCGTAGTGTTCTTTGAATCTGAAAGTGCTTTAACAAAAGATTTAGTTGAGAATAGAGGAATTAATAGTAAAAGAATTGTTATAGTTCCTGTTTCAACCGTACAAGAATTTAGATACCAAGCCATAAGAGTATTAGACAAATATATTTCACAATCAGAGGAAGAAAGAAAACCATTAATGTTTGTGTTAGATAGTTTAGGAATGCTATCAACAACAAAAGAAATGGAAGACACAGCCGAAGGAAAAGAAACCAGAGATATGACAAGGTCACAAATTGTCAAGGCTGCATTTAGAGTTTTAACATTGAAGTTAGGGAAAGCAAAAGTCCCTATGATTATGACCAACCATACATATTCAGTTATTGGGTCAATGTTCCCACAAAAAGAAATGGGTGGTGGAAGTGGATTAAAATATGCTGCTAGTAATGTAGTTTATCTTACAAGACGAAAAGAAAAAGAAGGTAAAGAAGTTATTGGTAATATAATCCATTGTTTAAATTATAAAAGTAGATTAACAAAAGAGAATGCTAGAGTAGATGTAAAATTAACTTATGATAAAGGATTAGATAGACATTATGGTTTATTAGATTTAGCAATTAAACATAATATATTTAAATCAGTATCAACAAGAATAGAATTACCAGACGGAACAAAACAATATGCTAAGACAATCAATAATGAACCTGATAAATTCTTTACTAAAGATATTCTCAATCAAATTGACAAAGTTGCCAAAAAAGAATTTCTTTATGGCCAAGACTAATAGAGGTTATGTTTTCGCTCAAAGAGAGCAAGATGATTTTTCGTGTTTAAAAATTACCGAAGGTGAATACAAAGATGTTATATACAAGTATGGAAAAGTACAATTCGCAAGTGAAGAAACTGCAGGTGGTAAAATGCCTTTGCGTTTCAATTATGAAGTTATGAAAAATCCTAACAATGTAGATACAGAAAATGAAAACTTTAGAAACAAAATCGGAGATATATTAGTTGAGGTTATGGAGGAACAAATAAAAGATGGCAAGTTATCAATCATCGGCAAATGAAAGATTTGAATTAACTTTATTAAGAAATTTAATTTTTAATGAGGAGTTTACAAGAAAAGCTCTTCCCTTCCTAAAAGAGGATTATTTTAAAAATAGGGATGAAATAGTCCTTTTTAATACTATTAATAATTTTGTATTAAAATATAATAACCTTCCAACCAAAGAAGCGTTATCAGTAGATATAGGTAATTTGAAAACTATTACCGAAGAAGAAAATAAAAACATTTTACGCATATTGAATGAGCTTGAACCAGTTGAAATAGAACAACAATGGTTATTAGATACAACAGAAAAATTTTGTAAAGAACGAGCAGTACATAATGCAATACTTTCAGGTATTAAAATACTTGATGGTAAAGACAAAA
>VTLG01003739.1_pt1 | contig 14866 bp, 22 predicted proteins | sample 4694571 | NCBI WGS metagenome assembly VTLG01 (sample SAMN12604809, study PRJNA352737) | marine metagenome | biome: ENVO:00000447; feature: ENVO:00000209|ENVO:00000569|ENVO:01000036; material: ENVO:00002151; isolation source: viral sequences binned using virsorter ...
CATAAAAGAGTTAGTTGCAACAGCTAAAATATCTGCGCTGTATGCAATTAAAAATAAAATCCAAGAAGAAATAAATGAACTAGAAAGAAAGAGAGTGGACACAGATGAAATCCAATTTTAAGCAAAAGTTTGATATCGAGGTTTATTTCACAATCAGATACTATGCAGATAAATATGGCAAGACAATCACAAGACGTGCAAAGTGGACAAAAGATTGTCTTTATGGAACGCATAAAAAACATGGTTATCCATACATTAAATACTTTGATGTTGACGCAAATGGAATTCGATGTGCGTCTAAAACATGGGAGATATTACAATGAACAAAAGAACAAGAGATCAATTACAAAAACATTTTGGCTCTGGTACTTTGTTTAATGATAAAACAAAAATTCCTTTATGTGATGTAGTACAAGCAAGTTATATAATGGGCGATATGAATTCAGAAAAGTTTTGGAAGTCTATTATTCAAGATAAAAAAGAAAGGGAGAATAAAGAATGAAATATTGCCAAGGACCATTGTGCCATACTTATCATACTAAGGACAGACTTCGTGGACCTAAGGGAAATAAATATTATCAAACTCGCAAGCGCTCTCACTTCTATTATCTTGGTGGCAATGCATGTTCAATGAATTGCCAAAACGATTGGTTCGTTAAATTTGGCGAGCGAGCAATCAATCACTTCGGTAGAATACATGAGCCAATCAAACTCACAGAAGAAAATGCGTGGGTGAAACAAGATAGATATTATCGTGAGGACAATAGATACTCTTGGTATAATAGATTATCAGACCAAGAACTTCCAATGACACAAGAACAATACAACAATCCAAATTTAGTTCGTCCAGACTAAAAGTCGCGCGCCTCACGGCGCGCGGCTCCCACCTTGACAGGGGCTATGGGATTTGATAGGATAACTATTATGACAGATAAAATAAAAACAACTAATGAATACTCAGGTCAATCTGAGATGCTAACACCAGAAGAATACAGGTTATTCATTTGGATTAAAGAACAAGAGAGATATGAGAACTACGACGATATGCAAAAGGGATTAGATAAGTTTAGTAGATTAAATCCCAAAGCTTACATGACATTACTAGATTAAATAAGTATCCGCGTCGCGCGCTCCGCGCGCTCCGCGGGGGTTTCCCCCTTCAATAGTGGGAACCATTTCCAGCCAGAAATTTGAACATTCATTTATCATTTAATATTTAAATAAAAAGGGGTCCCAATAGTTTTACCTTTATGCCTTGATTTAGACTGTTAAAGCGGTTAAATTCATTATGGGTCCCATATATGCAGATAAACCTAGAAAAAATAAAAAAATTACCACCGGATGTAAAAAAAGACTTCTATAAGATGTATTTGAAGTATACGGAGAAGAAGCATGAAGCCAAGGTCCGTGGTGACTTTTTATCGTTTGTTAAGCATATGTGGCCAGACTTTATTCAAGGGTCCCATCATAAAATTATTGCAAAAAAATTTAATGATATGTCAGAAGGCAAAATCAAACGTCTTATTGTGAATATGCCTCCAAGACATACGAAGTCTGAGTTTGCATCATCCTTATTACCGGCATGGATGATAGGTCGAAATCCAAAATTAAAAATTATTCAAACCACTCACACAGGAGAACTGGCTATTCGTTTTGGTCGAAAAGCTAAAACACTCATGGACTCTCCTGAATATAAACAAGTCTTTGAAACTAGACTGCGAGAAGATTCACAAGCGGCAGGACGATGGGAAACGGCACAAGGCGGCGAATACTTCGCAGCCGGCGTGGGCGGAGCGATCACGGGCCGTGGTGCGGACTTACTGATTATCGATGATCCACACTCGGAGCAAGATGCTTTGAACTTGACCGCGCTGGAGCGTGCTTACGAATGGTACACTTCAGGACCAAGGCAACGTCTACAACCCGGAGGACAAATTGTATGCGTTATGACAAGATGGAATACCAAAGATTTGACAGGCATGTTGATGCAGCATCAAAAAGAAGCAAAAGCTGATCAATGGGAACTCATTGAGTTTCCGGCAATCATGCCAAGTGGTAAACCCGTATGGCCGGAATACTGGAAACTAGGCGAACTCGAAACCGTTAAGGCCTCGTTATCACTTGGTAAATGGAATGCACAATGGATGCAAAATCCAACTTCAGAAGAAGGAGCCATTATCAAACGAGAATGGTGGAAGAAATGGAAGCATGACTGGATGCCAACCTTGGATCATGTCATACAATCTTATGATACTGCCTTTATGAAAACGGAGACGGCGGATTATTCTGCCATTACGACGTGGGGCGTGTTCCGTGAATCGGAAGACAAGCCTCCTAATCTTATACTCGTCGATGCGATTAAAGGACGATACGAGTTTCCAGAACTTCGTAGAAAAGCGCTCGAACAATATAAATACTGGCAACCGGAAACGGTATTAGTGGAAGCGAAAGCCTCAGGATTGCCGCTCACTTACGAATTACGGAACATGGGCATTCCCGTTATTAACTTTACACCCTCAAAAGGAAATGATAAGCATACAAGAGTAAACTCGGTAGCCCCTTTATTTGAAAGCGGGACCATATGGGCGCCCACTCACAAAGAGTTTGCACAGGAAGTCATGGAGGAATGTGCAGCATTCCCGTATGGCGATCATGACGACTTGGTCGATAGTATGACTCAAGCCGTGATGCGATTCAGACAGGGAGGACTCATCCCCCACCCAGAAGACTATAAGGACGAAAAAATTATAAGAACTAAAAGGGTTTATTACTAATGGCAATAAAAGGCGCATTTACATTTGCGGAAATGGTTGCAAGACTGACTCGAGGCTACATTAAAGCGACCGGTCAGCAACCTGATAACTTAGCAAAAATTAAAATTAATCTAGAAGCGGCTGAAAAAGTTAAACAGCAAAACGTCGTAACTGAATTTCCAAAAGACAGAATTACAGATCCCTTTAAACCAAGACCTACGGAAGAAGAACTTCTTGAAGCGGAGTATCGTAGGCTGAAATCTTTATCTCCGGACGAAGTTAAAGCCGAGATGAGAAAAAAAGGATTTAAACCCTTTGAAGCAAGACCCATTAAAAAATTTTTAACGGATGACGAAGCAACGGCTCAAATTGAAAAATTAAAAGGTGATCTTCCTTTTATGGAAAGAATGGATGTCTTACAATTGCTAGATGATATTGATGCTGGAAAAGCTTATGGTGCTTTTGATGATGTGCAACGAAAAGAACTGCGTGACGCAATCTCAAGAATTTATACCAATAAACCCGATTTCGCATCCGGCGGCATCGCAGGAGAACTACATTTAAATAGACCGGGGTATGCAAATGGCTTACAGGTATCAGAGGAAGATGAAGATTCTCAATTAGGTTTTGTGTCTTCTATTGGAAAAATTCTTAATAATCCTTTAACAAGAAGATATGGATTGGCTTTAATAACGGGCGGAGCGTCTATTCCTACAGTAGCAAAAGAAGTATTAAAACAGGAAGCTGGCAAAAGAGTAGTAAGTAAAGGAATTCAAACGCTAGCGAATATGGGTGGACGCGATGATCCTGGAAGACCAGAAAGTCCTTCGTACGGAACAAGAGCAGGTGCTTACGCTACTTATGATAGACCTGGTGCCAAAGGTTCACCCGGTTATCACTGGGCACAAGGTGGAAGAGTTAAATTTGATAAAGGTGGTATGAGCCGAAGAAAATTTTTACAATTAATGGGAGGATTAAGTGCTATTCCTCTTGTCGGTAAATATTTTAAAGCGGCGAAAACAGCAGCTCCAGCAGTCGAAGCTGGAATTGAAACGATTAAACGAACAGCCGGAGGTATTCCAGATTATGCTTTTAATTTAATCGAAGTGGTCAAAGCAAAAGGCACCAAAGAGATTATGGAAGGCATTTATAAAAGAAATCCTCCTTCTAAAAAATATACCTATAAAGGCGTAGAAGTCGTGGAAGATGGAATGGGAAATACTAGCGTTAAAAAAGAAGTTGAAGGATTTGGAGTTGATGAAGCAGGAGAAGGTTATGAAGGTATTAGTAGAGAAGTTGGCTTTGATATTAACAAAGGAGAAGATATTGTTAAACAAGGCGGCGTAGGAGATGATGCGGGTAAAGTGATTAAAGGAGAGGGTGATTATTTTGAAGCAACCGTGCGTCCTGATTCTGAAGGTAAAATGAAAGATATGGAAGAATTTATTTCAGTCGAAGATCACTTAGAACTTAAAAAAATTGCTGATGAAGCTAAAGACATAACTATTAAAAAAGCTGAAGGTGGCCTGGCACACGTCTTAGGAGTTTAATGGACATACTCACATATATCAATAAAATGAATCGTTTGTACGGCAACGAGCCAGCGCCCGTGCGTTATAATACTCAGAAATATCTACAAGGGGGAAGAGTCGGTATGAAACCCGGCGGCCTCGTAGAACCGGGTGTCGTGAATTATGGGACTAATACAAATATAAAAAAAATTAAAGACCCCAATCATCCTCATTTTGGAAAATGGACATGGTATCGTAAAGGAGACTTAGAATCTATTGTTGCCGACACTAAAGCGGACCTTATGAAAAAAAGAAACGAAGCCATGAAAATTACTAAAACCTCTCACTATGAAAAAATAATGGAAGCTACTAAAACTCGAGTAGATTTTAAAAAGCAATCTATGGATGAGTTGATGGCAAAAGTAGAAGAGCTTAGTAAAAATCCGAAATATAAAACGGTTAAAGATATAGAAAGAGAAGTATTTAAATTCTTTGATCAAGAAAAATATCTAAGACGTCAAGGTCCGGAATTTCTATTCTTTGATAAAGCAGGTAAAAATTTCTCTTTTCCACGAGACTATTCAATTGAAGGTTGGACGATAGGGAAGAAAAAACTGGCGGAAAGAAAATCGCTTTTAAGGCAAATTATTGGAATGAACATGTTTAAGAATAATCCTAATCATAAAAATGCTGCCGCTTTACTTACAAAGTTTTATACACAAAATCCAAAGAGACCAACTTTTAAACCAACGACAGCAGAACGAAACATTATGCTAAAGTTTTTAAATGATTTTAGTTTTAGACAATCTTTACAAAAGGGCGGCGGTCTTCCGGATGCTTTGCTTAAAAATTTAAATTTTAATCTGGATAATGTGATAAAGAACTATACCTTTATTCTTTCAAATGAAGAAAAGTTCAAAACGTTATTACAAGAAGGAGGACTAGATTCAAAAACTAAAGCTCTTTATGAAGACAGTCTAAAACAAATAAAGAAAAATCGCTTGGGTTTATTTGCGAGACTTAAAGATGAAATTCCAAATTTATTTACACAAAAAGCTAAATCTGGATTTTTTCAAATAGAACATAGGGTAGGTCAAGCTCTTGGTTTGACCGAAGGTTTTCAGTTGCCGAAAGACTATCTGGCTAGAGCTACTTATGTTCCAGGCAGATTTAATCAGGCTAAATTATATACCTATGATTCTCCTCTTAAAAATTTAATCGCTGGATATAATGAAGGCACTCCCGAAGAAAAATTACAGTATAAAGACGAGATAAAAAAATTAAACAAAAATTTTAATGCACGAACTAAAGGTTATTTAAATCCTTTAAAATTTACTTTTGGAGATGTTGTAAACATACAAGATAAAACTCCCTATCTAAAAGATGTTGACGAAGCATTTTTATTAAAAGAATTAAGAAAAAATATGAAACACAGTAATGCGTTTTTTGAAAGTTACAAAGGAAATAAAATTCCAGGAATTCGAACAAAACCAGAAACAATGATTATTAGTCAAGATCAAATTAATAATTTTGATAATTATATTAAAACAGCCAAAAATGTAAAAGGATCTGGAAAAGTTAAAGCAGTGACATCGATAGCTGCTCTTGTAGGTGGTTATGCAGCAGATAAAGTTTTAAAAAAACATGGAATTAGTTTAACGCAGGAGGAAAATGAAAAAGTACTTGAAGCAAGTATGCTTCCTGGTGATCTTATTAAAGAACATCCTGTAACAAGTGCAGCTGTAGCTGGCACAACGCTTCGAGCATCTAAAAGACTTCCAAGTGATCCTTTGAAAACTGTAAGAAGAGCGGTGCACACCCCTGTTACTTGGCCGTTAAAGAAAATGATTAGATCTTTAGGAACTCCACTAGCTGGAGCAGGATTTGCAGGTTGGAGAATTCATGATAATTTAAAAGCCGGTGAAAGTGTAGCAGATGCTGTGGTTGATCCAATCGTAGGAGCAGAATTAGCTTTTCCAAGTTTGTTTAAAGAAAATATTTCAAAGATTATTCCGGATAAATACCAAGGTAAATTAGCTAGGGCTGGAAGAGGACTTTTAGGCTTAGGAAAAGTTGGTTCCAGATTTATGGGACCAGTAGGAGTAGCAGTTGGAGCAACAGGGTCGGTATATGATGCTTATAAAGATTATGAAAGACGTAAAGAGTTTTTAACGCCAGAAAGAATTGCAGAAGCACAAAAAGAAGAATTTGATGTAAGTAAGCCCATGTTCAAATCAGGCGGCAAAGTAGATTATGACAACTATCTTCCAGATGTAGACAAAATAGATGACGATAAATAGATCAAAATTAAGTAAACTAACAACCACGGTACCTCCAAGAAGTGGACCAGTATCAGGGGGCTTGAATATTCAATACAATACTGTTAAGACAGTAAAAACGGAGAAAATTAATGGCTATAGACAAAGGTTTACCCAACGTAGAGCAAACAATAAAATTACCTAGTCCAAAAGAAGTTCAAGTTGAACAGCAACAACAAATTGCTCAACAGATGACCGAACCTGTGGACATTCAAAAAAATGAGGATGGTAGTGTTGATGTTAACTTCGATCCAAATGCTATTAATCCTGGAGATGATAGAGGACACTTTGCGAATTTAGCAGATCTTTTACCTGACGATGTTTTATCTCCTTTGGGACATAAACTTTATCAAGATTATCAAGATTATAAAACTTCTAGAAAAGATTGGGAAAGAGCTTATGTATCAGGATTGGATCTTTTAGGATTTAATTATGATGATCGATCCGAACCTTTTAAAGGTGCATCAGGTGCCACGCATCCTGTTCTTGCAGAAGCCGTTACACAATTTCAATCTTTAGCTTATAAAGAATTATTACCCTCTAATGGTCCAGTAAGAACACAAATTTTAGGAATGCCAACGCCACAAAAAGAACAACAAGCTGGGCGTGTTAAAGATTACATGAATTATCAAATTATGGATCAAATGAAAGAATACGAATCGGAATTTGATCAAATGTTATTTTATTTACCTTTATCCGGATCATCTTTTAAAAAAATTTACTACGATGACATTATGCAAAGAGCGGTTTCTAAGTTTGTTCCTGCAGATGACTTAGTTGTTCCTTACACGGCAACGTCTTTGGACGATTGTGAGTCTGTTATTCATGTTATTCGAATGTCAGAAAATGAATTAAGAAAAAAACAAGTGGGAGGATTTTATAGCGACGTTGAAATAACTCCTACACATTTAATTGAAACGGAACTTCAAGAAAAAGAAAGAAAATTAGAAGGAACAAGACGTGGAAGAGATGATCGTGTTTTTACAATTTTAGAATGTCATGTCAATGTAGATTTAGGAGGTTTTGAAGATCAAGATGCTGAAGGAAATCCAACAGGTATTAAATTACCTTATATTGTTACATTAGAAGAAGGCACAAGAAAAGTTTTATCCGTAAGACGAAATTATGATGTTAAAGATGCCTTGAAAAAAAGAATTGATTATTTTGTTCATTTTAAATTTTTACCGGGCCTTGGTTTTTATGGCTTTGGTCTTATTCATATGATTGGCGGATTGAGCCGTACTGCAACATCAGCTCTACGTCAACTATTAGATGCAGGAACGTTATCGAATTTACCCGCAGGCTTTAAAATGCGTGGAATTAAAATGAGAGACGAAGCACAAGCAATTCAACCTGGAGAATTTAGAGATGTCGACGCACCAGGAGGAAATCTGAAAGATGCTTTTATGATGCTTCCGTTTAAAGAACCTTCTCCAACCTTATTACAACTTATGGGCGTCGTGGTATCTGCAGGACAACGATTCGCATCCATTGCGGACCTGCAAGTAGGTGAGGGTAATCAACAAGCAGCTGTGGGCACGACCGTAGCGCTTTTAGAAAGAGGTTCCAGAACGATGTCGGCTATACATAAAAGATTGTATGCGTCGATGAAAAGAGAATTTAATTTATTAGCACGAGTTTTTAAACTTTATCTACCACCCGTATATCCATACGATGTTGTTGGAGGCCAAAGGCAAATTATGCAAACGGACTTCGATAGCAGAGTAGATATTCTGCCAGTTGCGGATCCGAATATCTTTAGTCAGACTCAACGAATCTCCCTTGCACAAACGGAACTGCAATTGGCGGCCTCAAATCCAAGAATGCATAATCAATATGAAGTGTATCGAAACATGTATGAGGCTTTAGGAGTAAAAGATATTGATTTAATTTTAAAACCAAAACCACAAATGATTCCAAAAGATCCTGCACTTGAACATATTGATGCGTTAGGCGGAATGCCATTTAGAGCATTTCCTGGACAAGACCACAAAGCACACATTACAGCGCATTTAAACTTTATGGCTACGAATTTGGCAAGAAGTGCACCGACTATGAATGCTGCGATTGAAAAAAATTGCTTGGAACACATTTCTTTAATGGCTCAAGAGCAAATTGAATTAGAATTTAGAGAAGAAATACAACAGATGCAGCAAATGCAAATGCAAGCGCAGCAAAATCCGCAAATAATGCAACAAAATCCACAATTGCAACAGCAATTACAATTAACACAACAAAAAATTGAAGCAAGAAAAGCAATTTTGGTTGCTGAAATGATGGAAGAGTTTATGAAGGAAGAAAAAGCAGTGACTTCTCAGTTCGATCATGATCCAATTGCTAAATTAAGAGCTAGAGAGCTTGATATTAGAGCTATGGACAATGAAGCGAAGAGAAAAGAAGCTCAAGAACGACTTAATATTGATAATATGAAGGCTTTAATGAATCAACAAGTTCAAGAAGATAAAATTAAACAAAATGAAGAACTTGCTGAACTTAGAGCAGATACTTCAATTGAAAAACAAGAAATGGCTAATGCTAATAGACTTAAACTAGCTGGTATGAAGCCAAAAACAAATGGAAAGGGTAAATAATGGCTTGGTTTAGTTTAGCAAAAATAGCACTACAAGCGGGAAGTAAGATATATTCTAATCGTCAACGTACGAAAATGGCAATGTCGGATGCACAATTGATGCATGCAGAACGTATGGCTCGAGGTGAGGAATCTTACCAGGGCAAGCTTTTAGAAGCTCGGCAAAACGACTGGAAGGACGAGATCGTTTTGGCGATTCTCACACTGCCCATAATTGTGCTCGCCTGGTCGGTGTGGACAGAGGATCCGGCGGCTATGGAGAAGATAGATATCTTTTTTGAGTACTTTTCAAATCTGCCAAAATGGTTTACAAATTTATGGATACTTGTAGTTGCCAGCGTATTTGGTATAAAGGGTACACAAATATTTAGAAACGGGGGAGGAAAAAAATAATGGTTAGTAAATGGATAAAGGGTGGTAAAGCTGCGTGGGGGGCTATTGTAGGTGTTAAACCTAAACCTACATCATCTGGTGCACTTGAAAAATTTAAGGCTAAAGTAACAGCCATCGAAAAAGGTGCAGATGAGGGTCTAGCAAAATATAAAGGTAAATTAACCCCTGAACAATTAGAAGCAACAGGTAAAAAAGTTAGAGCAAAATTTAAAAAAGAAGCTGGAAAAAAATTATTGAAGGAAAATCAATAATGGTAAACCCAAGGTGGCGACCTACAATCGCAAATTCAAGACAAACAACTAAGAGTAAGCAAAAAAATACTATAAAAGACTTACCTACACCAGAACCTTACGTTGGAAGATTTATCGATGCTGAACTTGATGGTATAAAAGTATCAAATCCAAGTTATAAGAAATATTATAAAGGAATGGTTTAATGCCAGGAAAAGAAATTAAAGGAACAAGTAAAATAGCAAACTATCGTCATGGTGGCAGAGTAAAAGCTGCTGATGGTCTATGGGCCAATATTCATGCTAAAAGAGCTAGAATAAAAGCTGGAAGTGGAGAAAAAATGAGATCTCCAGGATCAGCTGGTGCACCTACTGCTAAAGCTCTTAAAGAAAGTCAAACGTGAGACTTTATTACAGAGAAGGTGGTTCAACCCCTGCTTGGCAAAGAAAAGAAGGTAAATCACCTTCTGGTGGCTTAAATAAAGCTGGAAGAGCCAGTTATAAAAGAGAAACAGGTGGAACATTAAAAGCACCTACAAAATCTAAAACAAGCGGAAGACGTAAGGCATTTTGTGCAAGAATGGGCGGAATGAAAAAGAAATTAACCTCTGCTAAAACAGCAAGAAATCCAGATTCAAGAATCAATAAAGCATTGAGAAAGTGGGATTGCTAGTGGATCCATTAGTTATCGTTGCTAAGCTACAAAAAATTCTCAGAGACAATCTTCAGCGCATTGGAGACACTATGATTAGTGGTGGTGTTGACAATATGGAAAAATACAACTATATGTTGGGACAGGCACGTACGTATCAGTACATGCTTCAGGAAATCTCTAACCTGCTAAAACAGAAGGAGCAAAAAGATGAAAAAGGAAACGTTATCGACCTCGGAAAAGGAAGTCCCAAAGCATAGAAATGCTTTGGAAGAAAAATATCAAAACACCCAAGAAAAAGAACCTTTAAATCCCGAAAATATCAAAGAACAAATTTCTCAACTCCCTGAGCCTAGCGGCTGGAGATTATTAGTATTACCTTTTACACCAAAGGAAAAAACAAAAGGTGGAATTTTAATTGCACAAGAATCTTTAGACAAATTACGTGTTGCCACAAATTGTGGTTATGTTTTAAAGATGGGACCCCTTGCTTATAATGATCGTGAAAAGTTTACGACAGGTCCGTGGTGCAAGAAAGGTGATTGGATAATCTTTGCTCGTTATGCAGGATCAAGATTACCAATAGAAGGCGGAGAAGTCCGTTTGTTAAATGACGATGAGGTTCTGGGCACGATCAAAGATCCAGAATCCGTGCTGCATAACATATAAACATAGGAGGAACTATGCCAGAAGAAGAAGCAAAAAAAGAAAAGACGGTAGATATCGATACATCAGGTCCTGATGTGGATATTACGATACCGGAAGAAAAGGACCCGAAGGACGTAGAAGTCAAAGAAGAAGTTAAAGAAGAAACAAAAGAAGAGGTCCAAGAATCACGAACCACGGAACAAGAACCAGAAGTCAAGGCAGAAGAAAAACCAAAAGAAGAACCAAAGGACGAGAAAAAAGAAGAATTAGAAGAGTATAGTCAAGGTGTTCAAAAACGAATCGCTAAACTAACAAAAAAATGGCGTGAAGCAGAGCGACAAAAAGAAGCCGCTTTAGATTATGCCAAAGGCGTTCAAGCAGAACATTCTGAACTTAAATCTAGATTTTCGACATTAGAGCCTAATTATGTAAAAGCTCTCGAAAATAAAGTTATATCTGGACTCGATGCAGCCAAAGCTAAACTTCATGCTGCTAGAGAAGCAGGCGACATTAATGCTGAAGTTGACGCACAAAAAACAATTGCGCAATTAGGTATTGAGGAAGTTAGATTGAATGCATTGAAGGATAAACAGTCTAAAGAGAAGGAAAAAATAGTTAGAACACCTTCTTTAGAACAGGCTGTGGCTCCTCAAAAACCAGATCCAAAAGCTGAAGCATGGGCTGAAAGTAACGAATGGTTCGGAAAAGATTCGGCTATGACCTATACGGCTTTTGATTATCACAAGAAACTAACCGAACAAGAGGGTTATGACCCTAATTCGGACGAATATTATGCGGAGATAGACAAGAGAATGCGTCTTGACTTTCCACATAAGTTTGGTAATACTAAGTCTCAGGAATCGACTAAACCGACACAAACAGTAGCGTCAGCGACGCGAAGTGTAAAACCTAGTCGCAACACCGTGAGACTCACATCATCTCAGGTAGCAATCGCTAAAAAATTGAATGTGCCACTTGAAGAATATGCGAAACAACTAAAAATCACGAAGGAGGTATAAGCATATGAGTACAGATAAAATAAAAACTTCCCGTGCGAGTCAAACTAGAGAAAAAACATCTCAGAAAAAAGTTTGGTCTCCACCATCATCTTTAGATGCACCCCCTGCACCAGATGGGTACCATCATAGATGGATAAGAGCCGAGTCAATGGGCTTTGATGATACAAAGAACATGGCCGGTAAATTAAGATCAGGATACGAGCTTGTAAGAGCTGATGAATATCCAGGATCGAATTATCCAGTCTTAAATGAGGGAAAATACAAAGGGGTCATCGGAGTTGGCGGCCTATTGCTGGCTAGGATATCGAATGAGCTTGTAAAATCGCGCGACGAGTATTTTGGAAAAATTACTGCGGACAAAAACAAAGCGGTTGAACAGGATCTCATGAAGGAACAGCACCCAAGTATGCCAATCAATGCTGAGAGGCAGACTCGTGTAACCTTCGGTGGAACAAAGAAAAGTTAATTTTTTAACGATTCCTAATCCAACGAAATTTTATTAACCGTAAATTATGAATAATAATTTACAAACGGAGAAAAACTATGGCTAACCAAGACGCAGCCTTTGGTCTAAGACCAATTGGCAAAGTTGGTAGTAATAGAGACGCTGGCGGACTAACAGAATACGAAATCGCAGCTTGCGCTTCAGCAATTTACCAGAACGATTGTGTAAAAGCATCGGGAGCAGGTATTGCAATAGCAGCAGCTACAGATAACGGAGCTTTGTTAGGTTCTTTACAGGGAATCTTTTACACTGACGCATCTACTAACAAGCCTACATTTGCTAATAACTTGGCAGCAAGTAATGCAGCAACTGACATTAAAGGCTATGTTACCGATGATCCGTTCCAATTGTATGAAATACAATCGGACAACGCTAGTGCTTCTGCTCAAGCAGATATTGGTACTAACGCGGATCTAGCAGTAGCGGCAGGTGCTTCACCTCACTATGTTTCAAAAACAGAACTAGGTGATTCTACTCAAGCTACTACAACAGCTAATCTTCGTATTATGAATGTTTCTGATGACCCAGACAATAGCGACTTAACAGCTGCTAATGTTAACTGGAAAGTTATCATCATCGAACACTTCTTAACAACGACAACAGGAGTTTAAACTATGGCTATATCTAGAGGACAACTAGTTAAAGAACTAGAACCAGGTTTGAATGCTCTGTTCGGCTTGGAATACAAGAATTACGCTAACGAACATGCAGAGATATTTGATTCTGAAAATTCAGACAGAGCTTTTGAAGAAGAAGTAATGTTATCTGGATTTGCAAATGCTCAAGTAAAAGCAGAAGGTCAAGGAGTTGTATTCGATACAGCTAACGAAACTTTCACAGCTCGTTACACGCATGAAACAATTGCTTTAGCGTTCGCGATCACTGAAGAAGCGATCGAGGACAATTTGTATGACAGAATTTCTTCTCGTTATACAAAAGCATTAGCAAGATCTATGGCTAACGCTAAACAAGTTAAAGCAGCGAATGTTCTTAATAGAGCGTTTAACAGTTCATACACTGGTGGTGACGGTAAGGAACTTTGTGCAACTGACCATGCTATTGTAGCTGGTACAGAGCAGAATGAACTTACGACTGCCGCAGACTTAAACGAAACTTCATTAGAGCAAGCATTGATTGACATTGCTGCGCTAACTGATGAACGTGGTTTAAAAATTGCAGCTAGAGGAATGAAAGCAATCGTTCCTTCTGCGCTTCAATTTACTGCTGAGAGATTGATGAAATCTCCAGGTAGAGTAGGAACAGCTGATAATGATATCAACGCAGTGAAAAACATGGGGATGGTTCCTCAAGGTTATGTAGTTAATCACTACTTAACAGACACTGATGCTTGGTTCATTAAAACAGATGTACCTAATGGACTAAAACACTTTACAAGAGCACCAATCAAAACTGCTATGGAAGGCGATTTTGATACTGGCAACGTAAGATACAAAGCTAGGGAAAGATACAGCTTCGGCTTTTCTGACTGGCGTGGTATTTTCGGATCACCAGGTGCGTAATCCAAAATAAATTAATGAGGCCGCCTCAAAACGGCCTCATTTCAACTATAAAGTAAGAATTACCCTATGAAAAATTTCCTTGTACAAATATGGGCTTATAATTATCACGCTAAATTTAACGTTGTAGCGGAAGATAATCCTGACTCTATCGAAAATTCTATCCTTGACAAATTGGGAAAAAAAGAGGTAAAGTGGGAACATCTCGGCGAAAGAACATTAGATCCCCGAGTAAAGCGAATAACCTATGAGGAGGTTATAAATGACCCAAGACCTATACAAACAGAAGAAGTCCTTGGAGTTAGACTGGGAGCAAGAGCATCTTAATGAGGGTAGATATACTCTTAAAATGGTTCGAATTGATGATAAAATTAAAGAAATCGTCACTCAAATCAAATTAGAAGAAGCTCGACAAGCAGATCTTAGAAATAAGATTTCCGAGTCTCAAGCAGAAATTACGATAGCAACTTAAGGACTATCAAAAATCAACTTTTTACCACAGGATACCTTGCGCTCTATTAAAAAAAGGGCTATAGATTAATCACTATACAATTATTTATAGAACGTAGACGAGTATAGTCGACGGCCTAGAGACTACGTTCAGAAACTAGGAGGATTAAATTATGGCAAATACAACATTTAGCGGTCCGGTTCGTTCGGAGAACAACGTACAGCTAATTAGTAAAACTGCATCTACAGGTGTAATTCACGACAGAACTCAGATGAGTTCT
>VTLG01009010.1_pt1 | contig 14865 bp, 25 predicted proteins | sample 4694571 | NCBI WGS metagenome assembly VTLG01 (sample SAMN12604809, study PRJNA352737) | marine metagenome | biome: ENVO:00000447; feature: ENVO:00000209|ENVO:00000569|ENVO:01000036; material: ENVO:00002151; isolation source: viral sequences binned using virsorter ...
TGATACAGTTGCTGCACCCCAGAAGATGTAATAGAATCGTGATTTCACTTGATTACGTGCTTTAGTTACTTTATATTGTGGCCACGTAGGTGCTGGTGCAACTGGTGGTTCTGGATAGTTAATTTCAGTCATAATTAGGCATAAATTCTTGTAACAATGTCCTCAGATCAGGACACAAAATAATAAATAGTGGTAGAATTGGAGAACAAGATGTAACCAAACGGTATTCGTTATGTTATTCAAATTCGAGGTCAAACACATGCACAATATTCTATCAAGCAACCAGCTAGCAGAATGGAATCATTTTAATGATTTAAGCACAGAGTCGCAAGACCATCTAGAAAAGATAAATGATTATTACGACTGTATGCTGGAGTGCGAGGTAGACCACACACCTAAATCAATCTGTAAGGTGATTCTACAACCTGATAATACAGATTACTACTAGAACAATCTACAAACTATCACAAGACCCCTAGAAGGGGTCTTTTTTTATGTTATCTTGTAGATCTAGATCCTGTATGTGATCTAAAACCTTATCAGCACCATCTAATTGATTGAGTGACCATAGTATAGCAGCAAGCTCCTTGATGATATACGGTCTCTCATTACGAGATGCATGATGCAAGGCATTTCTAATCATGCCTTCTGCTTCGTTGATGTTTTCTTGGGTGACTTGACTAAGTGCCATAATGTGTACTGTTCAGGTTTAAGTTTTAATCTTTTAATTTGTTTACATACATCATCATAGTCTCTAAACCATGATCGATTGAATGTATTCTTTTTAACTGGATGTAAGTACCAAGGCATTGTATTTGATATGTTACCATTACCATTGCCTAGTTCCCATTTAACATCGGACTTGACCTTGATAAACTCTGGTTTCTTATCAATCCTGGTCTTACGTGGTTTGGTATTTAATGCTTTAACATTAGCATCAAACGCTCTCTGAGTCCTTGATGGCACGATAAACTCCTTCTTTATGTGAGTGTGCAATACCTAGTTCATGCATCTTAGCATGTTCTGATATTGGATCAGTTAAATCCTTACCTGGTGGTCCAAAGGTAAGATATAAACCAAATCCAATAATAAAGAATAGTAATCCTACTATTATGAATACTAAGATCATATCTTACCCTCTGCTTTTAATTCATCAATAGCAGCATTGTATGCTTCAACATCAATCCTACTGATAAGATAGTTATAACCAATGAGCTTACGACCTTCATTAGTCTCAAGCTTATCTGTTATCTCTTTATCACTTAACTTAAGTGATTGGATGCGTCTCATGCAAGCACTAGACTTGTTGAGATAGTATCGTTTATATGTTGATGCTAAACCTAAGTTTGGTTCTTGTTGTTCTTCAACAACCTCTTCTGCTGCAACATCAACAGTCTCTTCAACTTGAGTTGGAATAGATTGAACTTTCATAGTTTACACTCTTTGCATAATTGTAATAGTTCTTCAATTTCTGCTTTGAACTTTGCTTTATCTGCTTCGGTACTGGACTGGACAAACTTAATAGTAAGTTCATCAAGCATCCTCTGCAGCTCTTCTGTAGACTTCTCTGAGGTCATCTTCCAAGTAAAAATGAGTAGACTCGTTTATATATGTTCTTGGATCCATCCACTCAAAGAACTCATCAGCGAAGCAAATAGCATCATCTGTTCTCTCTTCTTGGATTAGACACAAGAATCTATCCTCAACCCAGTCACAAATGTCACTCCGTTGAGATGATATTCTAATCGTCATTTCTTCAGATTCCCCAGTGTCAGGATTCATACGTCAGTATGTTATTGAGGTGATCGTAAGTAACGAATGTCTTTGACTTTGGTAACAGTTTATTAACTGCAGCAGCAAAATCATTCGGATGCTTACCAAACAATCTCCAATAACGATCAACCTGATCATCATCTAAATCAGCACGTGGTACAACTGGTGTACGATACGTACCTTTCTTATCTACTGTGGGTACACTAATGAGTTCCAACAGTTCGTCACGAATTAGATTCATAGTTAAGAGATGGTTATACAGTAATTTAGCACAGAAATGGACAGGTGTCAACTATCTCATGTAGAGATAGCCACCTGCCCAGTCTGCTCTTGCTATACACTCACCATATGATACTTCATCTAATAGATTGTAACGTACAATCTTTGCTGGTCCTCTCCATGATGCTGGTTTGAATACATCACCAGTTTTCTTATCAATGAATGCATGTACACTCTCTTGATTGTTGATCATCATGATCTTCCAATACTTACGACCTTCAACAACATCAAATACTGTATCAAGACAAGCATTTCCACCATATCTTCTATCAAAATTCTTTTGTAGTGCTTGACCGAGTATGATTACTCTGTCTGCTACTTTCATTGTGTCTGGGTAGAATGCTGTTTTGGTCATGACTTCTGGGTGTCCTTTGATTGGTATGTACCTAGTATAAGGGTAATTTGTTCCCAATGGTAGAAATACGGTCAGTTTGTAAACTGGCATACTCCTTATGGAGCTCACACCCATAATATGATCTACTATTCTTCTTAGCAACCATTGCACTAGTGCCTGATCCCATAAAAGGATCAAGTATAATATCACCCTCCTCAGAACCTGCTAGAATGCATGGTTCAATCAAATCAGGTGGGTAGCAAGCGAAATGAGCACCCTTATAGGGTTTGTTGGTTACTGACCACACACTACGCTTATTTTTCTTAGGGTATGATTTGGTGAGACCACTATGTGGCTGTAACCCTGACCCTTGATTATGATACTTCCCTTTAGTTCTATCTCTCGTGCCCCAATCTTTTGCTGGCTCTTTGATAGCTTCGTTATCATAATAATAATATTTACTCTTACTTAATAAAAATATGTACTCATGTGATTTAGTACACCTATCCTTGACTGACTCAGGCATAGGATTAGGTTTGTGCCATATTATATCTTGTCTTAGATACCATCCATCAGCACGTAATGCAAATGCAAGCATCCAAGGTATACCAATTAGATCCTTATCTTTATATCCTACAAGCTTATTGGATCTACGTGGTGTTGTCTCTGGTAAATCTTGTCTGTTATTTGCGAATGACTGCTTAGGTATACATCCATCCTTTCTGTAATTATAATATGAATCACCAATGTTTAACCATAGTGTACCATCATCAGTAAGACAATCACGTACTAAAGAGAATACCTTGACCATTTCTTCAACGTATTCTTCTGGTGATTGTTCCTGACCTATTTGATTCTCTTCACCACCATAGTCTCTTAGACCATAGTACGGTGGTGATGTAACACACATCCTTGCCTTTTCTTCTTCATTAGCAATTATCTTGAGAGAGTCACGACAATCACCGAATAATATATAATCTCTCATTTAACCAAACAGTGCTATGTTGTATACCTTACGAATAGGTGGATACTTAGGTTTTGGTGGTCTGGTCACACTCATGTATATTTTTAATAATGCTTCAGATTTCATGTTACAGAATAGAATGTATACTTAAGAAAGAGTTCTTCACCCTTCTTAATTGGTTTAATAGTTCTCATATGATATATTCTACCCCACTCCTCTTCTTCAAGATCTTTAGTGCAGTTAGGATCATCACTATGATTAACGAAACCACCAAGAGGTGTTCTCATAATCTCTTCATCCACAACTACATGAGATATACCAAGATAAACATCATCAGGTATATCCTCCAAAGCAAACAAGCCCTGTCCAGAGACAGAGCTATCCTTTACGTGTAAACAGTTTGGTAACGCCTTATACATGATAATTTAATTAAGTTAAGCCTCTCTAATAGACCTACGATATACTTTAGTTAAATGCTGTTCGAGTTTAACGTCATCAACACCAGCACGACCTGCTAGTTTAATTGATGATACTGGATCTACTTCCCACATAGCATGAATTAAATACCTTATCTCACATGTTGTGAGCTCTACCATCGTAGATACTTTCTCATGCTTATCATTATGCATAAGAATAGATTGTTGGTTTTCATGCGTGAAATAGTCGCCACTCATACATTTTCCTCCAATTCGACAGGTGGGGGATCAAATGAATCTGATAACACTAGTGTTTCAAATTCGCTTCTAGAGACTGCTTCACCAGCAGGTGTATCTCTAACATACTCATCATAAGATAGATCCATCTCAGCGTCATCTAACGCCTTCTGAATACTTTCTACAGAGTCACCATATTCATGAATAATTCTCTGCAAAAGATAGAAATCATCATGGTTGAGTTTAACATTAATCTCATCCATCTTAATACCTTGAAGGAATCTTATAATAAGGAGATGCGTCATGCTCACGAGGATTAGTCATCCCCTGAACATACTCAATGATTTCATCACGAATTTTTATCACATCCTCAAAACATTCTTGATTGTATGCACATGATCTGAGATGATTATCAGGTTTGTACAACGACTCAAGAAGTATACTCTTAGCTCTATCCCACTTCTCATATGATGTGGGTGATGCATCAAGAGATCTCTGATCCTTCATGGCCCTCCCTTTTTTGTTATTTAGATTTGGATTGTTTCCATTTTAAGATACAACCGCTACATTTCGTTAATTTTTTATGATGTCTTTAGATTACAGTAACGAAAGGTTACTCATACTCAAAGTAGATACCATGAATAGCATTGAATGATTCAACACTGAGGTAATCATCATTATGAACCTCTGGTTCACCAGTGACTAAAAACTCAGCATCAAAATATTCAGCACTCACTCCATAACTATCACATGTTTCTAAGTACTGTTCTGCATGGGCATCATTCATACCACATACATTGAAGCAATAGCTTAGATCTAATAGTGTTTGATCAATTGTTGAAATCATTGTGAATTCCTTCAGCGAGATCGGCTAATGCACCGAGTTTTTTTACGACTGTACGAGTGTTTACCCCATACGATGCTGCTGAGTGGTCAATCTTAGGATCTCGAACCGACATGAGGATATCGAGTAAGAAGTCCAACTCAGCAGCAGTGAGTTTACTCTTTAAACTAGTTTGCTCCATAGTCTACAATGTACTGGTCAATTGCTGCTAATAGCTCAACACCATTAACTGCTGCTTCTAGTTGATCAAAGATACTCATAGGGTTATTCCCTTAACGACCTACCTACTATACATCAGAATCTGACCCTCGCAAGGGGGTGTGTGCCAGTTTGTTGAAGTGCACACACTTAGAACCTTCTCCAATGATCAAAGTGTATCATACCTGTATCAAAATCGGTAAGATCTGGGTTCAATACCAGTTTAACATCACCAGCAACTGACCTAATGTATGTACCTGACCCTGAATCACCCTTAAAATAGTGATTTAGATTTGATGGGAAGACCACTAGATCACCTGCTGCAACTGAAATGGTGTAATTATTGGATGTTATGAAGTTTTGACTGCTTATTAATGTCTTCTCTTCACTCTTGGGATCCATCATACCCTCAGTATAGCAGTTTGGGTTGCATGGAGTATAAAATGATAGTGTTGCTTTAGGTGGTGCATGTAGATAGTATACAAATGATAGATCAGAACATGCGTGTGTATGCATGGTCATATCATCACTAGCATTCACAATTGTGAACCATGCTTTCATTATATGTGGTGATAATCTATCAGTTCTAATACCAGCACCATCAAGACACTCAATTATTTGACTAGAGATAGTAAAGAAGAAGTCATTAAGATCTTCCTCATGATGTAACAGACACTTGTCTCTAGTCTCACCTGTAATAGTATTATCACCAGGTGCGTCTGGATCGAATTGAAACTCAGTCTTACTGTGTAACAAATCATTCCAGTTACCATCTATGCTACACTGGTAAATAGCAGTAGGAAACAATGGATGTATTTGATTATTAATCATGACAGTTGAATCGTATAGTAGTTATCTCTCGAATGCTAAGGATCTGCAAGTAGAAGCTAAGAACATCCTAGCAGTTGATCCAGAGCAGAAGCTTACCTGGTGGTATGATTTCAATAGGGCTCCAGAGAATATAATAGAGAACTTCATATTCAAATCAGCAAGACAGCATAATGTATTTCATAGTTATGTTGGTGCTGAGTGGTGGATAAGAGAACATACAACCATTGATAGTGATTGGAGATTCCATGTAGATACTGATTTCGATAGACGAGAGAAGTATAATGAAGTACATGCAGCACCATTCTCTAGTGTAACATACTTATGTGATAGTGGTCAACCAACTGTATTAGTAGACCATTATAATGACTGGACTAATACAAACGGACATATTACTGGTGATAACAATTGGACATTCTGGGCTGCACCTAAGTTAGGTAAGCACATCAATTGGTCTATACCATACTTTCATGGAGTACCAGCAAACTTTGGATCTTTAATAGATGAGACTAGAATTACACTCATGTATAATGTATGGAGATGGAAACCATGTGAGCCTGCATGTGTAGAATATAATCTACCTTATGAAATATTAAAAGGTGAAGCTTATATAACCGCAAAAAAAGATACTGAATTACCTTGGCTAGAACCACACGGTTATTTCAACTGTGAACTAGAAGGTTATCCAATATCTATGCAATATCATGGTTACTATCAACAACACAAGAGTTGGATGGTAACTCAATTAACACCAGATCATATTGATCCTACCCCACGTTTTCCCACGCAAGAGCACCAGACTCATTAAAGATACAAGCATAAACATAATGGTCTGCGTCAGGACAATTACTAGCTATAGGAAACCAATCCTCTGCATTTGATTGTGCTGTAGTTATACTACTATATCTTATAGTACCATAAGTACTATTCTTAAACTCTGATAACAGTGGATCAGACATGAATCCCTCATACCATGTCCATATGGTATTAATCTTAGCTGTATCACCTGCAGCTTCTAACAATCTTATCTTTGAAGCATCATACCATAATACTGGTAATCCTATTGCTTTAGAATAATCGCTGAGTGTGTTTTGTAGTGCTTTATAGTCCATAGGAGTTATGTTAATCATCATAAGTTGATGAGTACTGTCTTATTAATTTATATCTGATCTGGTTAAAGTATGTAGGTGCGTCAATATCATGTGTCCACTTATTCTTATCAATAGAAGTTAATGCATAGTATTGTAGATCCTGATAATCATATAATAACTCACGAATGAATACATCTTGTATTAGAGTTTGTAACCATGTAACACATACTCTTCTTTCTCCTTTAGTCACAGGTGTTACCCTGTGCCATAAATTTGGATCAAATAATATACATTCACCTTTATTAAGTTCATAACTATATGTTTCAGATCCAAATCTAACCTGAAGATTACCACCATCATATTCATCAGGACTATTGATTGCTGTTATCATCACATAATCTGATCTTAGATTCCTATTCATAATAGGTAGATCATTATGATAATCATAGTGACCTTGATCTTCTGCAGTATACTTAACAAACATTGGTCCTGTTGTTCTCTTCACACAGAGAGCTGATATAAAAGAAGACTTCCATAAATTGTCTTCCCATAACTCAATAGGACTATCATCATCCTTTAATTGTTGAGTTCTCTTTATTTCTCTGTTACTAGTACCAGTATTACTACCGTCTATAAACTCACCTTTATCATAATATTCTTGGATTTTATCACAAACGGCTGGATCCAGCCACATCATTTTACGAATCATATTTACATACCTGCAGCAGCTTTAGCTTCATCTAGTTTTTTCTGATCTTCTTCTATCTGAGCAATTAATATCTCAACAGGATCAGTCAAGTGTGATATAGATGGTACATTAAAATGTGGTGTAGGTCTTGAGAACTTCAACGCTAAATTAACATACTCATGCATTATATAATCCAAAGAATCCATATCAGCAGTAGTACTTGATGCATCTGGTGGGAATTGAACGTACTGTTCATCAGTTGCTAGATAATCAACACCAGCATTATGAGGTAAGAAATGCTTTTTGTAAATAGCTGGATCAATAGGAATATCAATCTTAGCTAGCACATGTATACCACTCTCAAATGCATCAGGCAAAGCTCTAACCTTTGCTCTATAAGTTTTCCACTGTACTTTCTCTTCAGCAGTAACAGGTGCATCCTCAAGCATTGTCCAATCAGATGTATGCAAGAAGAAATCTCTCCATGCTTTTATTCTTGTTAAGGATAATCCACTCTCTCTTTCAATTATTCTATTAAACTTCTTGTCTATATCATCTATCTGTACTGATAGTATAGCATCAAATGCTTCTTTTATCTTATCAACAAAATCCTTTGCTGTTGATAAGTTTGGTTCATCAAATACATAATCCTTCCAGAAATACTCACCAGTAGTATGATTACGAACATACTTACTCTTATTGCAAGTATATGATTCAGTTGGATTATCAAAGTACTTAAATGTCTGTAACCTATCCTTATCAGTACTCCATAAAGGATCTAAGATAGGAGCAATATAAGTAGTCCAATCAATATCTGATATTGTTTTGGTTGTAATACCACGAGTTATTACTCTGTTAGTACCACTAATAATTAATGAGTTATTATTGAGCGTAGACATTTTTATTATACGGGTTGTTGATAGAACCAGCCTGTTATGATATATTTAGTTCCTTTGAGAACCAAATTACCTCTGTGAGTGTGTGTATAACCAGCAGGCCAGATTACCACTGTTCCTGTAGTAGGTTTAATCCTTCTCTTTTGATAGAAGAACTCAGTCTCACCACCTTCAAAATCTTCATTAAGATATATCATCCATGTAGCAGTTCTATTTGCTTCATTGTATGATCCATCTTCATGATGAAATACATGGTAACCACCTCCCTCTGGAGTCTGTTGCATCTTAACATGCCAAGACGTTAAAGGAACTGACCCTAATGAATCATATGTTGTACAATAATGGTTTAATGTAGACTGTAAGTATTGATTAACTTGAGATGAAAGAGTACCACTCAAACAATCTAACATACATCCAAGATCATTACGACCTAATGTTCTTGTCTTGAACTGAGAGTTACCAGGCATAGCATGTTGTTCAGCTGCATATGGATCAGTAAGAGGCATATCTCTCTCATTATTAGTGATGAGTGCTTGCTGCTGCCAAGTGTGGAAGAAATTAATAAGATCATTACAAAAAGCAGAGGGAACAAAGTTCTCCCATACTCCTATGAAATCATCAAACTTTCCTCTATCTCCCATTAAGTTCATGGGTACTATAGGTGTAACCATCTCAACGTAGTTGGATGCACCCGATGATGTTATCGCCATAATTTAATTTACCAAGCTTTAATAAGATATTTAACTCTAAAGTATTTTAGCACAAGTGGAATAGGTGTGCGTGGAACAATACCAGCAGATACTGTTATTTGTTCAGCACCAGTCATTGTAAGTGTACCATCATTTACAGTCATTGCAGCTGCTGATGGTGTAACTGATAATGTTTTATCAATAAAGAATGATACTACTTGACCATTATCATTTGCAACATTTTCATTGACTTTATTTTTACCATATACATTGGAATATGCATCACTGGTACCTGGATCAACAGCTTCTTGAGGTGTTTTATCACCAGCATCAGTTGCAGGGTATGCCCTTCCAGGTCCCCACATGATTCGTACTCCACCATCTCCTCCATTACCTGCAGTAGCTGTAGTGTCTGTACTAATAGGAGTATTATAACATGCTCCGCCTCCTCCGCCAATAGCTCCACCATCAGTACCAACAAAATGTGTATATGTTGACGTAGATCCAATAGCATCTTGTGAGCTTGCAAACACAGTTCCAGCTCCACCACTAGCACTACTCAACTGCCATGCTATACCACCTGGATTATCATCAATTGAACTTCCAGATGTACCAGTATTTGTTAAATTCCACGAAAATCTATATGTACCAGCAGCAACAGTACCAAAATCTATATTAGTATCAGCAGTACCATCTTGTATTGGATTGGTATTTTTCTTTACTCCATCCCAATAAACATCAGCAACATCATCAGCTTGAACCCTACACCATAACTGTGTAGCTGAATTAAGAGTAATTAAACGCTGTCCAAATTGATTCTGATTTAGATATGGATCTGGAAGATGTTCATTTCCTGGTATAGGTCTACCCTTAGAAATACCATACTGCTGCATAAATGTAGACCAATAAGTATTGGTTGCATTTGTTGGATGCATTAATACCCAGTTATTATTATTCTGATAAGGTGCAGTTGAATTTCCACCAGCAGTACCACCAGAACCACCTTGTCCACCATTCATAACACCACCTTCAGTGTTTTGATCAATTGGACTACCTTGAACACCATCAGCTCCTTGTCCTTGTAATCCTACTCCACCACCTCCACATCCACCAGTCGTGAAATTTTGATGTGATCCAGCACCACCACCTCCACCTGATCCATCACCAGATACAATAGGTCCAGTACCACCAGAGGTATTACCTCCACCACCATCTCCAGAATATCCACCTGCACCACCGCCACCGCCGTATGTGGTACATTCACCTCCATTACCACCGCCATCTCCAACAAAATCACCACCATTCCTAGATGTATATGAAGATCCTCCTTTACCTCCACCACCACCTTTAACAGTAGTAGCAGATATGAAATAACTATCTCCACCATCAGGCCATGTTGATGGATATTCTGTATCTGTACCTTGACCACCAGCACCTACGACTACTGTATAACTAGAGCCTGGTGCCACAGTGATATTATTCTTATATCCTAGGCCACCACCGCCTCCTCCTACCATTATTCCAGTACCACCAGCACCACCACCAACAGCAACAACACAAATAGACGTTACACCAGCTGGTGCTGTCCAACTATGAGTACCTGCATCTGTAAATTCTACTTGACCAATAGCATCTTGAGTAGTTCCACTAGTATACTCATGTGCATATGTTGGAGATATATCATATGAATACTGTGCTTGTGTGCCTGCTCCAGGATCTATACCTCTTCTTGGTCTATATTCACAAAAATAATGTGAGTGTTCAGCAGCATATCCTCTATCTTCAGGAACCCACTGTTGAATTGGAGATCTATTGGTAACATAGTTTGGTGATTTAGTATCATCCATAGCAAGACCCTTTTCATATGTCTGTGGTCCTGCTTCACTACCCAAAACTAAATGACTATGTGGTGGTGGTCCACTTAATGTATGTGGTTGTAAAGGTCCAATCTTTATAACTGCCTGACCAGACAATGTTCCTTTAACAAATCCTGTTACAGAACTATATCCAGTTACACGAACTGTCCCAAAGCCATACTCCTCAAGTTGCCTAGCTCTGCTAATATACCATTCACCACCAGTCATACCCACTTCCATAGTAGATAAGTCTGGTGTCTGTGATCCAGCTCCATCAATACCATCAGGACCATTAACTCTCTTCATCCTCATGTCTGGTAACTTAAATGTACCAGTGAGTTGAGTGTTATCACCCCAATCTCTGAGGTCAACTAAGGTAGGAGCAGTTCCACCATACTTATTCTGTAATGCATCATATAATAAAGGGAAGTCAGCAATATTTAATTGTCTTCCATCACAATACAACCAACCAGGATATTGATGCTCAACCTTTGATGCATTGGTAGAATCTCCATCGTCATGTGCACCTACAAAGACAGACATGATAGCTCCAACAGGAGCACCATAGTCATTACTCATGTCCGAATAGTGATTCTTAAAGGATCCTCTTTCTCTAGGCATGTTAATACTTTATTAGAAATTCCATAACAATGTATGGTGAAACAATATCATCAAACTTATTTACACCAGAAGTACTTATGTTAACAGATGCTTCAAGACCATCTGGTCTCATAGTAGCAACTGCAGTAGTACAAGTATAATCAGTATCACCTATCTCTCTATCAATAATATGAGAGTGTAGTGTAGCATCAAGTGTATCTGATCCTGGGGGAACACCACAGGTTTCCTCGACATTCCTCGCAGTAGGATATACTGGATCTGATACATCATCATTAACAGTATCATATGGTCTTTGTAAACCAACATTTATACCAGGTGCAGGTGCAGTGTTAGGCCATGATGTTGCTGTAACTACATCATTACCAGATATTGTTTTATCTGGAACCCAATTACTAGCAGCAATATTTTGAGGTGGATTAGCTGTTGACATCGGGGGTATTAAAGTTAAATTAGCACCATTCTGATGGGAATATCCTAAAAAATGATTTTTGAAAGATGCACAGTTACCACCATTACAAATACCTGGTCCACCTTGACCATATGAACCAGCTAAGACATTCTGCCAATAATGTCTAGCAACTTCATTACACAATCCACCATAGGTCTCACCAGATTCAGCAGTAAGGTTAACATCAGCTGCCGACAAATAATATGGTGTAGATCTATTAGGAAACTCAGCACTCTCTTTCACTGCAACTCTAGTACCACCAGAAAAATGTCCATGTGATCCTATAGCACCTGCAGGTACTGATGTAGTCTCAGTAGTAGTTGGAAGTGTCCAACCTATTGAACCAATCATATCAAAAGTCTGTGGTGGTATTGTAAACGCACCATTAAATCCTATAGTAGCAGTGTTACCAACATTAGAAAACATTTCAACACCAACACCTGCTTTCTGTATAGTTGTTGCATTTTCTCCAGTACCAACAACCTTATTAATATTTCTATATGATCCTACGTTAGAAGATGAAGCAGCTTCTATATGTTTTGATCCTAAATCAGGAACCTGAAACTGAGTAGCAGCAAGAGCTTGATCAGATTTTTTATACAATGATGTTTCACCAACTCCAAGTATCCTTGCAAGCTCTGGATAATCTCTCTCATCGTAAACAGAACCATCACATCTCAAGTAACCTGCTGGTAACTTGTCTATAATCTGTGCGAAATTAGGATCATTATCAGGGATACTAACACCCCAGTTAATAATAGTACCAGGTGCATTACCTAACTTAGATCTCTCTTTCTGTAGAAACTTCATTAATATGCCCTAATAAGATACATCATACTAATTGCTGGAGTCTTTACATCCACATTAATATTTAGTGCTGATGGTAGATTCTGTGGTGCAACTGATGTAGGTTGACCAGATAATGTACTATCAATTTGTATATCATTAACAGCTACAATCGTAGGTGGTTTAAGGAAACCAGCATTCATTGTAAGTTGGAATGAATAATGAGTATGAGACTGCTGATCTGCATGATACTCCTGAGCATGATTTAAAGCAACTGGAAATGTTTTAGATGTTCCTTCATCAGCAGGATTGAATAAATTATTAGCAATATTATCTCCTTCACCCTGATAAGCATACCAGTTCTTGCTATTCATTCTCGATTCTCTTTCATTACAATTATAGACTGAATTAGTAGTACTGTAAGTAGCACCTAAAGGTCTAGGCATAGGACCAGTCCATACTGGTTGTGGGTTATATGTACCAACACCACCAGTATTATTAGGATTGAGTCGTGGTCTACTCATATCAACTATAGTTTCATTTGCAACAAATCTTGTTACTAAAGCAACTCCTTGGTTACCACTAACAGTATCAGGACTACCTGAACTTGGTGGTTCTGATGCAACAAGTGTCTTTTGCTTTTGATTACCTTCTACGTTAGTAACAACCTTCGGACACTGAAAGCTTTCAAAAAATCCACCATCATCAAGAACGTATCTATATCCAGTACCTTGGTTACCAATAACAGTAGGATTACCATGTGTGTGAGGTGGCATATGATCCTTACTTAACTTTCTAGGTAAGCTATGGAATGTCTTAAAATAATTTGGTGGGTTTACTGAGAAATTTCTAATCTGTCCAGTTAAACTACTAGAATCCGTGATAGTAAAATTTATATCAGAGTTAGCATTATATGATGTACCTGGACTAACACCAGATCCATCACCTTCAATCAATTTATTAGCATTAGTTCCTGTTGGTGTTAATACATCTGGTACTGATGGTAGAGTCCAATCTACCTTTAATATTAAATCATCTGTTCCTGAAGGAAGTGAAGCAGCAGGTATAGTTATCTTATCACCAGCAGTATATCCACCACCAGCATCAACTATCTTAGTTACTCCAGCTCTACCTTGAGCATCTACATCAATAGTTACTTGACAACCAGTTCCACCACTAGGAGAACTTAGAGTAAAATTATATGTTGAGGCTGTTCTTCCCTCATCTACTTCACCGTTAGTAATAGTCATACCACCAACAGCACCACTCTGATATGTCTGCCCAGCCTGCAATGCAGCAACACTAACATAATCTTCTTCGTAGTCTGCTAATAATCTAGTATTTAACTGAGGTAAAGCAAACGTATCTCCACTTATATAATTTGGATATGTCCTATTATTAAGACCATTTGTAGGTCCATAAGTATTGCCTAGAATAGAAGCCAATATTGGAAAATTCATAGCTTCTAACACTTGACCATTACAAGCTAACCACCCTTTTGGTACTGTACCCTGATCTCCCGACCAAGGAAGGATCGTGCCTATTGCCGATCCTCTCATCTTTTTCTCTGCTTCGTACTGTTTCATTGATTATAACTCCACGAGCCACCATCCTCTATAATTGGATGGTATAGTTCCTGTTTCTGTTCCATCTTTTGCTCCAGCGAAGACAAATCCAAATCCAGCATTTCTAGTCTGGACAATCATTTCACCACCACCATATGCACTAGCAAGACCACCAGCAAGTGTTCCAGTAGCATCACCTTGCATTTGTACACCAACTGGTGCACGAACGATTAATGATGTAGAGTAAGATAGATTACCTCCGAGATCGATAATCCTAATCATATCACCAGTCTCTGCATCATCTGGTAATGTAAATATTGCTGTAGCAGCAATAGCAACAAAGTAGTTCTTA
>VTLG01014226.1_pt1 | contig 14863 bp, 13 predicted proteins | sample 4694571 | NCBI WGS metagenome assembly VTLG01 (sample SAMN12604809, study PRJNA352737) | marine metagenome | biome: ENVO:00000447; feature: ENVO:00000209|ENVO:00000569|ENVO:01000036; material: ENVO:00002151; isolation source: viral sequences binned using virsorter ...
TGAGACAGCATTTAACGTAAATTTAAATTTAAATCATTTATTACAGGACATACAAGATGTTCGTGGCCGTATAAATAGTAGTTTTTATGCTGATTTGTTTCTTATGTTGGCAAATGCTACAGATACACGCATGACCGCAACAGAAGTTGCAGAGCGACATGAAGAAAAACTGCTTATGTTAGGCCCAGTGTTGGAAAGATTGCATAACGAATTGCTTGATCCATTGATAGATAACACATTTAACAGAATGGTAGAAGCTAATTTAATACCACCAGCACCAATGGAGTTGCAAGGCATGGAATTAAACGTAGAATTTGTTTCTATGTTGGCACAAGCACAACGTGCAATTGGTACAAATAGTGTAGATAGGTATGTTAATAACTTAGGTATGGTTGCACAGATGAAACCCGAAGTACTTGATAAGTTTAATTCTGATGCGTGGGCAGATGGATATGCTGATATGTTAGGTGTTGATCCTAATTTAATAGTAGCTGGTCAACAAGTAGCTAAGATTCGTGAAGAAAGAGCAGCAGCACAACAGCAAATGGCACAGCAACAAGCACAACAGCAAGCTGCTGAGAACATGGCTAAACTAGGCAAGAATGATGCTGGCAATATGCAAGACATTTTGAATCAGTTTAGTGGCTACAATTCACCATCACCTTTGGAGGTTTAACATGAATTTAATTGATTTAAAAAAAGATCCACAACCAATTGATAGTAATGAGATGTATGACGAGCCACAATATAGCTATGGTTTGTGTTTGTCGTTAGGTAAAGAAGAATTAGAAAAGTTAGGTATGGAAAAATTACCAGATGCTGGTACTGACATGATGATTAAAGCTATTGCATATGTTAAAAGTGTTAGAGAAAGTGCAGAAAAAGATGGTATAGAACAGAACGTACAAATACAAATATGTGCAATGGGTATAGAAACATTTGATAAAAGTAAAGATCAAGCAAAAGGTATGTACGAAACTCCAACTAAACAAGCAACTAAGGCAACACCTGTTGCTAAAACCGAAACTTATTTAGCATAGGAGTTTATTATGGGCAAAACAATTATTAAAACACCAGACAATTTTGGTTATGGTGACATGGATGCAGACTTTAGAATGCGATATAAACAAATGTTAGATGAACATAACAGCAAAGAAAAAAAGAAAAAAGAAACTAAAACAAAAAGAGAACAGTTTGCAGAAAAACTTTATGGAGGTAAAAAGAAATAATGTTTGGTAAAAAGAAAAAAGAAAAAAAAGAAGGTGTAATTACTAATATAATTAGACGTAAAATTACAACTTACAAAACAATGGACGAAGCAGGTATGCTTTCGCCACAAGCTGAAAAAGAATATGAAAAACTACAAAAACTTTACCCTTCAATGTTTTAATCATGGCTAAAAATCAAGGATTATGGGCAAACATTCATGCTAAACGCAAAAGAATTAAAGATGGTTCTGGTGAAAAAATGCGTAAACCGGGATCGGAAGGTGCACCAACAGCTAAAGCATTAAAAGATAGTCAGACTAAGAAAGCCTAAAGTGTGACCATAACTCAGTTATCACTAGATATATTAATACATGAGTGAATACAATCCTCTCGACCTCAAAGGTCAACAGAAATCTAAGGACAATAAAAAGTCTGACGAAAGAATTGACCGACAAAATGAAGAGTCGGATGTTAAATGGCTCATGAGCAGCAAGAGGGGTCGCAGATTTATCTGGAGACTTCTGGAAATGGCAGGTGTATTTCGATCATCGTTCAACACTAACGCAATGGCAATGTCATTTAGCGAAGGTAACAGAAACTATGGTTTGCAACTCCTTAACCAAATCCACACTCTCTGCCCTGAGTTGTACCCGACAATGATTAAGGAGCAAAAAAATGTCAGACTCGCTGATGACGGAGCCAACCCAAACCAATGAAGGCAGTACACAGCAACCAGTAGACGCATCAACTGAGCAATCAACTGAAGCAACTACTGAAACACAGCAGCAAGCTGAAACTGTAGCAGATCAACAAGACTCGGATGAGTCCACTGTTGAAAGTGAAACAAGCGAAAGTGAACAGGAAACTACCAAAGAAGGTGCTCCTGAGAGCTACGAGTTCAACACACAGGTGGCTGACGCACCAGATGAACTCGACCCCGAAGTAGTAAATGCTTTCGGTGATGTCGCTAAAGAACTTAACCTGCCACAAGACGCTGCACAAAAAGTGTTAGACAAAGTTGCACCTGTGTTGCAACGTAGACAAGCAGAAGCTGTTGAGGAAGCAAAAACAGAATGGGCAAATGAAGCAAAAGCTGACCAAGAATTTGGTGGTGAAACTTTAGATGCCAATCTTACTGTTGCTAAATCTGCACTTGATGCTTTTGGTACTGATGCTTTGAAGTCGCTGCTGTCAGAATCTGGCTTGGGTAATCATCCCGAAGTAATTCGGTTTATGTACCGAGCAGGTAAGGCAATTAGTGAAGACAGTTATGTTGGTAATTCTCTAGGTGCAAACGCTAAAGGCGGTATACCAAAAGATTTTAACGGCATAGCCAACGCACTATATTCTAATCAGCAAAACAAGTAAGGAGTTATTAAATGGCTACTCTCTCATCCTCAAATTTAACACTAGCGGATTGGGCAAAAAGATCTGACCCAGACGGTAGAGTTCCAATCGTTGCAGAACTACTCTCTCAAACCAACGAAATCTTAGATGATTGCGTGTTTAAAGAAGGTAATTTACCTACTGGTGAACGTGTAATTATTAGAACTGGATTACCATCAGTTTATTTCCGTGCATTAAACCAAGGTATTCCCGGTAGTAAATCAACAACTGCTCAAGTCGATGAAGCTTGTGCAATTCTTGAAGCTCGTTCTGAAGTAGACAAAGACTTGGCAATGTTAAATGGTAACACTGCACAGTTCCGTTTATCTGAAGATACTGCGTTCTTGGAAGCAATGAACCAGACACAAGCTGAGACAATGTTTTACTGCAACCCCGGAACAGATCCTAAGAAGTTTCTAGGTTTAGCACCAAGATATGGCGATCTATCAGCAGATAACGCAGTTAACATTCTTGATGCTGGTGGTACAGGTTCTGATAACGCATCTATATATTTAGTTGTTTGGGGTGACAATACTGTTTATTGTCCTTTCCCTAAAGGATCTAAAGCGGGTCTGACACACGAAGACTTAGGTGAGCAAACTGTTTACAACGCAGACGGTACAAGGCTACAAGCTTTTGCTACTCGTTATCAGTGGAAGAACGGTTTGGTTGTAAAAGATTGGAGATACGTTGTTCGTATTTGCAACATCGACATTTCTGATTTACTTGGTGTTACTGGTACACAGGCAACAACCGCTGCAACTTCTCTTACTAAATTAATGGCAAGAGCAACTTACAGAATACCTAACATGGCTATGGGTAGAGCAGCATTCTACATGAACAGAACAGTTCATTCTGGTTTGTCAATCGCAGCTATGGATAAAACACAGAATGTTTTAGAAATCCAAAAAGGTTTATCCCAGTTTGGAACAGCTAAGAGCTATCTATCATTCTTAGGTACTCCACTAAGGCAAGTAGATTCACTACTTACTACAGAAGCTCGTGTAGTTTAATTTGTACATTACTAAAGGAGATTTAAAATGATTACAGATGCATTACTCAGAGTAAGTGAAGATCAAGCACTTACAACTACAGCCGTTTCTACTGACACTATTGATTTAGTTGTTGCTAGAGATATAGGTGAAGGTACACCTCTATACATGAACTTTGCTGTTACAACTGCATTAGCAGGTGGTACAAGCGTAAAGTTTGAAGTTATTACTAGTGCAGCAGCAGCTTTAACAAGCCCTACTGTTATTGGTAGCAGCGATGCTATTTTAACAGCAGCACTTACAGCAGGTAAAAACGTAGTTGTACGTCTTAACCCAGAAATCGCTGGCAAAGGCCAAAGATATCTAGGTGCAAGATACACAATTGCAGGTACTTACACAGCAGGTAAAGTAACTGCTGATATAGTAGAGACTATAGGTGATGGCAGAAAGTATTATGCTTCTGGCTTTACCATAGTATAATTAGGAGCGACCAATGCCAATTTACAGAGCTAAAACCAAATGTTTTGTGGGTAATGCCCTACGAGATACAGGTGAAGAGTTTGAGTATAACGGTGAAAATTGTAAGCATTTAGAGTTAGTAGGTGGATCTGAAGCTGAACTACCTGTGCCGTCTAACACAACAACCGTGGATTCGGCTAAGAAAACATCTATTGACTATGATGCTATGACAAAACGTCAGCTAGAGGAATATGGTCGTACTATCGGCATTGAGCTAGATAGAAGGCAAACAAAAGTTTCTCTTATACAAAAACTTGAAGCAGTTAGTAAATAGGCTTGGTCTTCTATTTAATTCATGGGGGGCTAGTAGTAACACTGCTACCTCCCTCTTTTTATAGGAACTGTTATGGCAACTGAAGTAGATATTTGCAATCTTGCCTTGGCACACCTTGGCGATGATGCAACTATTGCTACGATAAAACCTCCAGAAGGATCTGCACAGGCAGAAAAAGCTGCACGTTTTTATCCAATAGCAAGAGATTCTTTGTTAGAAATGCATACATGGAATTTTGCATCTAAACGAGGTGCTTTAGCTTTGACTACAGTTACGCTAGATCAATGGGAATATGCGTATCAAGCACCTGCGGATTTAATGACACCTGTAGCAATTATATCTCCATCAGCACAAAACGATTACGCTACAAGAATGTCAGCAGGTGATACACCGGGTGGGATAACATCTAATTACGCACCAACAATTGTGGCAGGTCAATATAGCCCACAACAATTTGCAGTAGAAGGAGCATATATTTATACAAATCAAGAAAATGCAGTACTTAGATATCAAGCATATGTAACTGATCCTACGTTATTTTCTCCTTTGTTTATTAATACTTTGTCGTGGCATCTTGCATCTATGTTGGCAGGGCCTGTAATTAAAGGTGACCAAGGAGCAGCAGAAGCTAAACGCTGTACACAAACAATGGTTCAATATTTATCTACTGCAAAACAATCAGACAATTTACACAGAGATATTACTGTAGAGCATATAGTTCCTTGGACATCTGGGAGGTAGTTAATGCCAGTTACACGCTCATTTAAACAAACTTTTTCTGGAGGAGAAATATCACCAGAAATGTTTGGTCGTATTGCCGATAATAAATTTCAGCAAGGTGCAGCATTAGTTCGTAATTTTATTGTTAAACCACAAGGCCCTGCACAAAACAGGTCGGGTTTTGCATTTGTAAAAGAAGTAAAAGACAGTACAAAAAAAACTAGATTATTGTCTTTCACATTTTCTACTGTGCAAACAATGGTTATAGAAATGGGTGATCAATATTTTAGATTTCATACGCAAGGACAAACTTTAAATTATAGCAATGGTGCTGCATGGAATAACGCTACTGCATACACAGTTGGTGATATAGCTTTACAAGGTGGTGTTAATTATTATTGTACAGTTGCTCATACAAATCAAGTACCACCTAACACAGCTTATTGGTATCCACTGCCAGCAACGTATGTATATGAAGTACCTAGTCCATATTTAGAGGCAGAATTATTTGATGTGCATTATGTACAATCTGCTGACGTAATGACAATAGTGCATCCTAATCATGCACCTAAAGAATTAAGAAGGCTTAGTGCAACTAAATGGGAACTTAAAACAATAGATTTTGGAAGTCCATTATCTCCTCCAACAGGTGTAACAGTTACTACTTACACCCCATCATCTACTAGTACAAACGCAGATACGTTTGAAGATCACGAATATGTTGTTACTGCTGTAAAAGCTAATTTAGTAGATGAAAGTAATCAATCAGCAGTTGGATTAACTAGTGCTGGTGCTACTCCAACTAACAATATATTTGTAACTGGTGCAAAAAATACTATTACATGGACAGCCGTTACAGGTGCAAGTAGATACAGAGTTTATAAAAACCAAGGCGGTATATATGGATTTCTTGGAGAAACAACTACTACGACAATTGTAGATAATAACATTGCACCAGATTTTACTAAGACTCCACCAATTCATGAAAATGATTTTGTAGGTACTGGTAATTATCCGGGGGCTGTTTCTTATTTTGAGCAACGTAGAGTATTTGCTGGAACAAACAATGCACCACAAGATATATGGATGACTAAGTCAGGTACTGAAAGTAATATGTCATTTGGTTTACCAATAAAAGATGATGATCGTATTGAGTTTAGAGTTGCTGCACGAGAAGCCAACACTATAAGACATATTGTTCCTTTAACAAACTTGCTTATGCTTACAGGATCAGCAGAGTGGAGAATAACTTCTGTTAATAGTGACGCTATAACTCCTACATCTATATCTGTAAAACCTCAATCATATGTAGGTGCTAATAATGCACAACCAGTAATTGTTAATAATAGTTTGGTGTATGGTGCTGCTCGTGGTGGTCACGTTAGAGAGTTAGGATATAACTGGCAAGCTAATGGATTTATTACAGGTGATTTATCGCTTCGTGCTCCGCATTTGTTTGATAATTTTACTATTACAGATATGGCTTTTTCTAAAGCCCCAATACCTATTGTATGGATGGTAAGTACTAATGGTAAATTATTAGGTTTAACATACGTCCCGGAACAACAGTTAGGAGCATGGCATCAACATGATACTGATGGCACGTTTGAAAGCGTAGCTTGTGTTTCTGAAGGTAATGATGATGTTACATATGCCGTTATAAAAAGAACTATAAATGGTCAGAGTAAAAGATATATAGAACGTATGGGTACAAGATTATTTGCAACACAACGTGATAGTTTTTTCCTTGATGCAGGTGCAACATATAATGGCACAAATACAGATACAAATAAAACAGTAACTATATCAGGCGGTACTAATTATACAAAAGGAGAAAGTATTGTAATAACAGCTAACTACAATTTATTTAATGCACCGCCAAGTGTAGATGATAAAGATGATGCAATTGTTTTAGTAGATGGGTCAATTTTTTATCGTTGCACTATTTTATCTACTGCTAGTCAAACAGTAGCAACTGCAAAACTTGATAAAGATTTACCAGTAAATTTGCGTAATACAGCAATAACAAATTTTGAAGTAGCACGAAATGTTATATCTGGTCTGACGTGGTTAGAAGGTAAAACAGTAAGCATTTTAAATGATGGTGCTGTACATCCACAAAGAGTTGTAAGCAATGGTACTGTTACGTTGCAACGTGCGTCTAGTGTTGTCCATGTTGGTTTACCTTATGAAAGTGATTTAAATACGTTACCGTTAGCATTACAAATAGAAGCGTTTGGTCAAGGTCGAGTAAAAAATATAAATCACGTTTGGTTAAGAGTATTAGAATCATCTGGTATTTTTGCAGGGCCAACCGCAGATAAATTAATAGAAGCAAAACAACGTAGTACAGAACCATATGGAACACCTCCTAATTTAAAAACAGAAGATATAAAAATTATGGTGACCCCTTCATGGACAGATAATGCTCAATTATTTATACGACAAACTGATCCATTACCATTAACAATTGTAGGTTTAACATTAGAAGTTGCTGTGGGTGGTTAATGTGACCATAATCATATAAGTTATATATATACTAAAAAATAAGAATGCGTTGAGGTTTAGACAACAATGGCAGCACAAATGGGGTTTAAGGATTTAAGTACGTTAGGTAGAGTTCAATTAGGTTTAGGTGTAGCTGGTGGTATTACTAGTGCTTTTGGTGCATTATCAGCAGCTAGTGCAAAAAAATATCAGACAAAAAGTTTAGCATTAAATTATGAGCATCAAAAAAATATGGCTCTGTTTAATATGCGGATGAAAGAGAGTCAAGCTCAACATATAGCTCGTGCATACAATAAACAGATGCAAATATTATCGTTAAAACAAGGTGTAGCAAAAGGAAAAGCTAGAGCATCAATGGCAGCTAGAGGTATAAAAATGGGAGTAGGTAGTACTAAAGATGCATTTGTAAGTAGCGAAATATTGGCAGAAATAGACAGAATGACAATGAACTCAAACAAGGTAAGGGCAATGTCTGACAAACGTCTTGAAGCTGTAGGTCTTCAAAATCAAGCAACAATGTTAGGTGTATCGGCAAGTAATGCATTTGCTACAGCATCATCTATTAGTCCATTTATGAATATGTCTAGCAGTCTACTTACAAGTGCAGGTAGTGTACTTGGTAGTTTGCCATCAGGTATGTTCTTAAAGAAAGGTGCTGGTGTTGCTACAACTGAAGGTAACACACAAGGAGGATAATAATGGCAAGAGTACCTTTACAAACTGGATTAACACAACAATATAAAGGAAGTGAAGTGCAATTGTCTGCACAAACTGTAGATCCTTTTGAATCTGAAACTCCTGATAATTTAAAAACAGCCGGAAAAGCATTAACAAGTGTAAGCGATGTAATTGGCAAGCTTGATGATGAAATAAATGAAGCGGAGTCAAAACAATTATTTAATGAATTTTATTCTGATTTAGATACTATTAGACGTGAATATTTAGATTTAAAAGGAGCACTTGCTGTTAGTGCAGAAAAACCAGAAACGGAAGGTGAAGAGCCAAAAAGAAAATACGATGTATATAACGAAAGAATAGAAACTTTACTTGAAAGTTATAGAGGTCGATCCAGTAATGGTGAAGTTAAATTCATGTTTGAAAACATGGCTTCTGTTTCTGTTAAGTCAGCACAGTCAAGTATGACAGTTCATTCGATAGAACAGCAACGTATATATAACGATAATGAACGTAAAACTACAATTGGAAATTATAAAAATGCATCTATAGTTGACGGATTAAGTTGGCAAGATCCCGAAAGTACTCATAACACAAGTAAAATAGCAGGGTTAAAATTATTAGAAGAACAAGCTATAGCAGATGGTTTAATAACTAGAGGCCCTAAAACAAGCGAACAATGGCTAACTCGTGTTAGTGAATATAATATGGACATACATTTGGGTACTATTGAAGCGTTAAAAAAAGCAGGTAAACAAAGCCAAATTCCTCAATATATAGAAGCACATCGTCAACAAAATGAAATATCTGATGGAGATGCACAAATATTAGTAGAAAAGTTTAGAGAAGATAATAAAGAATATAACAGCGAAAAAATAGTAGATCATGTATTAACAAACAATAGTCCAACAGATTACAGTTTTGAAAATCAATCTAATTTAGTTTTATGTTTAGATTCTAATAATGCCGAAGACAATGACAATGGTGGAATATGTGTAAATGGATTTCATACTAATGAATTAGATTTAAGTGATTTTACCGAAGGTGAACAAGTTGGTATATTAGAACAAAAAAGAAATGAATCAGTTTATTTTCAACCAGACTCTAAAACAAGAATAAGTGAAGTAAATCAGCCAATACATCTGTTTGCCATACAACATATAGGTGTAGAAAAAGCTGATCGGTATTATGCAAAAGCATTAAAACAGGTAGATTATGATAAAGAAAAATATAAAAATGATGAAGGATATAAAAGAGAAGTTGATAAAAGAGTTTCAGAAAAATTTAGAAATTTATTTATAAAGGAAGTAGATAAAAAATTTACAAAGAAAGAAAACGCATTAGACCCAAAACCAAAACGTGATAACTATCCAAATACAAGATCGGGTTCAGAACAATATCAAGCAGCCGTAGAAGTTTGGAATACAAATAATAAAAAATATGTTAGCCGTCTTACTAAAGATGTTAATATTTTACATAACGGTGTTAGGTATAAAGATGTAGATCCAGTAAGTGGTTTGCAACCTTTAGCCGTTTATGAAGAACTTTTAAAAAGTACAATAACAGATCCAAAACAATTAGCGTTTGCGTTAGAAGATTTAAAGTTAAAACATAATGCAATAACACAACAAAAAAGCAACGAATACACTACTAATCTTATAAATGCACAAGAGATTGCATTTGCTGAACCCGGAGGTTGGAAACAACTTGAAGCAAATGGTATAGACATAAATATGTTTAAAGAAAAAGATCAAGAACAATTAAAGAAAGGACAACCTAACAACTCTAATAAAAATGTATATATACATTTAATTGAAAATCCCGGAGAGTTAAAAAATAATATAAAAATGTACCGAACTCAATTAAACGATGTTGATTATGCCAAGTTAGTAGCAGAAGGAGAAAAACTACAAAATAATGACGATGTAGAGTCTGTTTCAGTTGATATAAATATGTACAAAAATGAATTAAAACTTGCAGGTTTAGAAAATTTATACAGAAGTGATAGGAATGAAAATGAACAAGATGACTATATACAAATACAAGATGCATGGAAAAAAGAAATTGCAGAAGAAGAAGCTGCTACAGGAAAAAAAGTAGGTTTAAAAAGAAAAAGAGAAATATTGCAAGGCATACTAAACAACAAAGTAATACTTGATCCTACAGGAAATCAACGAATAAAATTAGGTGGCAAGGATTATGAATTACCAATTTCTGCAATTGATCAAGATGAGTTAGATGACATTTACGTCAAAGTAGGTGGTAAATCTATTTGGTTTAAAAACATTCCTAAATATCAAAATGAAAAAATAATTGAAACATTATTAAAAAATGGCATACCACCAACAAAACAAAACATAGCTACTTTTTGGGTTCGTGCTGGAAAGCCAAAAGCAAAAACTAAATTTGATATGGACGTATATTCAAAAGAATTTTTAAATAGTTTAAAATGACCGATATTTATCAAAACATAGCTAACGATTTTAAAGAAGAAGAAACTCTTCATCAAGACAATAGTAATTTAATTATTGGTAATAATTATGCTTCACAGGTACAAGATGAAGAAGTTCCAAACATTTATCAAGGTTTTATTGATCAAGACAAGAAGCTTAGAGATTTAAAAATAAAACAAAACTTACAAGCTGTAATGCAAAGAGATCCTAATAGAGTAGGTGAGGCATTTAGATTAGCAGAAGAAATTGGTTTGCCACCGGGTTTTCATTTAGATAGCGATAAAGCAATAGAGTTGATGAAAAGAAAAAAACAAGCAGACCATATGCGTAGCTTGAATTTATCTAGATATAGTCCTGTTCTTTACAAGCAATTAACCGATCCTAAATTTGCAGCTTTAGCTTATGACAATTTAGAAAATCTACAAGGTTTAGAAAAACTGTTTCATGACTTTGCTGAAATTCCAGAAAATATGTTACAAGGCTGGGAAAAAGGTAGGTTACAAACTAGAAGAGGACATATTGGTGTTGAACTACAATGGGCTAAAAATCCTAGCCAAGAAACACTAGATGAATTAAAAGAAATAGATGCTAGATTAGCAGAATTAGAAGCAGATGGTACTGGCCCTTTTGAAGAAGGTTTTGCAATATTTGGACAGTATTCAAAAACTTTGCCACACGCATTTGCAAAAGGTGGAGCAGGTGCGGTAATTGGTGGAACAGCAGGTTCTTGGTTAGGGCCGGGTTCAATTTTTACTGCTAAAGGTGGATTTATTGCTGGTTTTATGACGTCATTAGCATATGACTCGTGGGCAGTTGAATCTGGTAATGCGTATCTTTCTTTATATAAAGATGGAGGATTTGATAAAAATCAATCAAAATGGATTGCAACTGGTGTTGGTATAGCTAGTGCTGCTTTAGAAATTTGGGGTATGAGCATAGTATCTGCACCTATTAGAAAATTATTAACAAGGGCAATAACAAAAGAACTTTCCAAACAATTAATAAAACCCGGTGCAAGATTTGCAGCAACAAATTACGCTAAAAATTATTTTAAAGCGATGGCAGGGGAATCAGCTACTGAAGCTTTGCAAGAACTTACACAAATTGTAGGTCGTGAAATAGCGGTAATGTACGATGATCGTGAAGGTGTTGAATCACAATTTACAAGTTGGGAAGGGATAAGTGATGTAGGGAAACAATTAGCATTGACATTTTGGAGAACTGTGCAAGGTATGTCTGTAGTAGGTTTTGTTAGTGGTGGCCCAACATATATAGCTGATGTTAATAGAATGAAAAATGCCAGAAGGCAAGAAGTATTTTTTGAAGCATTAGAAAAACAAGCAAATGAAAGTAGATTAAGAGAAAGAAGTACAGTTGAATATGAAAGCGTTACGCAAGAAATAGGAAATGATAAAGGAATAACAGATGTTTATTTTGATGCAAGTGCTTTTTCACAAGCAATGAAAGAGCAAGGTTTAAGTGCTGATGACATAAGAAAAATATCACCAACAATAGCAGATCAAATAGAACAGTTTGATAACACAGGCACAATACCGGGAAATGATATTGTAGTTCCTATTGGAGAATATACTGGAAAACTTTTAAACACAGATTTAGATAATATATTAAGACAACATAGACGCATGGATAAAGATAAGTCTTTTAGCCAAGCAGAAAAAACATATTTTCAAGCTAACCAAGAAAAATTACAAAAAGAAGCTAACGAAATTGCAAATAAAAGTGCAAATAAAACAAAAAAATATAGGGCTAGTGCTACAAAAGTAAAACAAGATTTTGCTGCTATGTTACAAAGAACTGGCAGATTAAAATCTAGATCGCAAGTTTTACAACTTGCTACGTTTTATCAAAACCTTGCAATAACACAAGCAAATAAAAGAGGCATATTACCTGACGAATTTGTAAAAAAATTTCCTTTAAAAATAATTGGTGAAAATGAGTTACGCACACAACCAGCACCAAATGAATTAGAAAAGAAAAGAGACAGACTTAACAAAGAACTAACAGATCATCTAAATAATCAGCCAGAATTACCTCCAGAAGACCAAAGATATGAGGACGCAAAACCAGATGGAATACAAGAAGACGGCACGATAAAACAAACTTTAACAGTTCCCGGAGCTAAAAGACCTGATCGTGTAATGACAAGAAAATTTTTAGATTATATGATTTGGCAAAATAAACAGAACGAAATAGTTAAACAATTAGATGAACTTGATGCAGAATTAAATACATATTCACAAGCCAAAAAACAAGAACAAGGTAAACCAGTATCAGCAGAAGTTTTTCAATTAGCAAGAATTACAGAAAATTTTGATTTTGCAAGTAGCAAACCTTTTGGAACTATTAGAGATTTTAAAATTGAAATACAAAAACGCATATTAGCTGCTGCCAAAAAAGCAAATGTTAATTTATCAGATGCTAGTGTTGAGACAGAAAAATATTTAGTACAACTATTATTAGCAGATGCACAATACGCATTAGTAGAAAATCCAAACGCAATAGGTTGGTACAACGAAAAAGTTACAAAAGCCAAAGCATTATTAGCAAAAGTTTACCCAGAATTACTTACAGATAAAGCATCAAATTTTGCTTTCACTTGGGCTTTAGCAACTACATCTAATGGCATAGACGTAAATACAAACTTTCAACTTACGCAAGAAGTGTACAACTACTGGAAAGAAAATGGTAAGTTCCCAGTACCTTTTGGACAAGGTAAAGCAGGTCGTGCAATGACAAAAAGTTTTAAGTTAATAAATGAATTAATTGAAAAAAATGGTGTAGAAGACGTTGAAAAATTTATGAGTACAACACATACAGTAAAAGAAATCCAAACGTATACAGGTGTTAAAATTAGAGATTTTGGTGTAAATGAAATAGTCTATGGTGCTGCTGTTATAGGGCCAAAAATTGGTAATGGATTTTTTGCAAATTTATATGGCAACTATGAACAATTAACTTTAGATAGATGGGCTATGCGTACATGGGGTCGAATGACAGGTACGCTAGTTACTGACTATACAAAGCAAGCTAAAAATAAACGTGAGCAATTAAAACAATATATAAAAGCTTTAACTAAAGAACAAAAAAAAGAATTTGAAAAAATATTAGGAAGAAAACTTACTTTAGGTGATTTAGATGAAGTTGCAAAAAGAATTGAAACTAGAACTACTGTACCTGCAAATCGTGATTTAATGGCAGAAATATCTTTAATTAAGCCAGACAATGATGTTGCAAACACAATAACAAACATAAAAGGTAAACCTATAAAGGGTGAAGAAAGAATAAGTATTGGAGATGAAATAAGAAAAGCAGGTAACTCATTAGCAGGTTACTTAGACGGACAAAAGGAACAACCTAAAGGGCCACCAGAAAGAAGATTTATAGAAAAAATCTTTGGACAAGTGTTACCAATATTGCAACAACAAAACCCAGATTTAACAATGGCTGATTTACAGGCATTGATGTGGTATCCAGAAAAAAAATTATATGACACTGCAAAATTAGAAGAAGCAGAAGTAGAAACAGGTTACGAAGATAATGCAGCACCTGACTATGCCAATGCTGCTGCGTCTTTAGTTGCTACAATGGGTATATCAGAAGCTGAAATACAATCTACATTACAGGAGGTAGACAATGAGTTATCAGTACAATCCGAGGAGCAATCAGGAGACACACAACGAGATGTTGGAGGATCTGGACAGATACGAGAGACTGATACTTTCCAACAACAAGGAAGAATTGACGAATCAACAGGACTCCCCCTTAATGAGGACGGAACAGTCACTGTCTTCCACCACACCAGCAGAGGAAATGCAGAAAGAATTAAAGCTACAGGTAGACTCAAAAGTGCTGGAGAACCTGATGTCTACGTTACCACCAGAGCTATCACAGACACTGGCTATGGCGATACAGCAGTTGCCATCCGAATCGACCCTTCTAGACTTAGTCTCGATGATGAATTCCCTAACGGACGAAGAGATTTCAGACTCAGTGTTGGAAAAACTGGAGGATCTATTCAAGTAGATGTAGGAGAATTTGCACAACAAAATAAATTTGACGATACAAGAGGTGGTTTTGATCCAAAAACTTTAACTATTTTTTTAAACA
>VTLG01000284.1_pt1 | contig 14862 bp, 12 predicted proteins | sample 4694571 | NCBI WGS metagenome assembly VTLG01 (sample SAMN12604809, study PRJNA352737) | marine metagenome | biome: ENVO:00000447; feature: ENVO:00000209|ENVO:00000569|ENVO:01000036; material: ENVO:00002151; isolation source: viral sequences binned using virsorter ...
ATGTAAACACAGCAATCAATAACGCAAGTATTACAAACGTAACTTCAGCAATTGATTCTGTAACAGGAAACTTAGAAATTTATCACAATGGTAGAGCATTAGGGGATTCAACAGCAGGTACAAACACAATTAGATTTGAAGAAGGTACAGGACTACTTACTAGTTTAGGAATTACAGCGACTACATACAAAGGTCCTACATTCCTACAATCAAAACACACTAGCAGACCTACTTGGAAAACAGCTGATGACAATAGACCTAACGGTTCTGTTTGGTTTAAAACATCTGCGGCTAATAGCGGAACAAGTGTTATATCTAAACTTTATGATGGAACAAGTGCATCATGGGGAACAATAGCTTCACCATTATATGCAAATGGCCATTCAGCAATTTACAACACAGATCCAACTAACGGTGGAACAAGTATTGAAGCAGGAACTTTATATGCACAATACAACATAACTGAAGAATCAATGACAGCGGCTGATGCCTCAGATGCAACACCAAATGTTGGCGACTTACAATTATTTAGATACGAAGGTGGAGAAACTATCGTTGCATCTAAAACAGTATATCCAACAGGATTACAAGGTTCATTTACTTGTTCAGAATCAGTAAAAAATGCAGAAGCAATGGTAACAAAAACAGTAACAGTTAGTAACCAAGACGGTTCAACTATTGCAGACGCAGAAGATTTTGTTACAGGATTTGCGGCGGCGGCATTTACTAACTTAGAAGCATCAATTATTGCTTCAGGTGAATGGAAAGGCGCTATTCAAATTAAACACAAATTAGGTGGTGAATTTAGAATGAAAGACACTGTTAATACTCCATTAGCAACAGCAGGATTGAGTACATCAACTGCTCATTCTTATGGTGGATACACAGCAAATTCAACAACACTAATTGATAACTTATATGATGCACCAACAGGCGATTCGGCGGCTGACCTTGTTGCTAGTAACTGGAAAAGATTAAGTTACACAGCAGGTACAAGTGCACCTAATAATGAACCAGCAGATGGTACATTATGGTATGACACAAGAGTTGACGAAGCTGATATTTTAGTACACAATGGTACAACTTGGGTTGGTTACATAAACAGTTATGGAACAACATCACCAAAAGGACCACAATTTAGTGCAACAGCACCAACTACACAATGTGATGGAACTGTACTTGTGACAAACGACTTATGGGTTGATACAAGTGATTTAGAAAACTATCCAAAAATTTACAAATATAATACTTCAGCAACATTAAGTTCAACTAACACAGCTAATCAAGTTGCAGTTACAACAACTGGTGCGGCTTGGGTATTAGTTGACAAAGCAGACCAAACAACAGAAGACGGTATTGTTTTTGCTGATGCTAGATGGCACACATCAACAGAAAAAAGTGCTAATGCCAGCACACAGGCAGGCACAGCATCAAGCATTAAAGATCTTTTAAGTGATAACTTCTTAGATCCAGATGCACCAGATCCAGCTTTATATCCACAAGGTATAATGCTTTGGAATACAAGACGTTCTGGTTACAATGTAAAAGAATATAAAAACAGTTATATAACAACTGAAAAATATCCAAGTTCAGGTTCAGCAGGATTAGGTAACGTTAGATACAACAGTAACGAATCTGTTGCAGGTTACTTCCCAGACAGATGGGTTACTAGATCAGGTAACAATGCTGATGGTTCAGGAACATTTGGAAGAAAAGCACAAAGAAAAGTTGTTGTACAACAATTAAAATCAGAAATAGACACTAACCAAGCAATAAGAGAAGATCAAAGAGGATTTAACGTAATTGCTTGTCCAGGTTATCCAGAAGCTATTGCTAATATGATTAACTTAAACACTGATAGAAATAATACGGCGTTTATAGTTGGTGATACACCACTAAGATTAGAAGGTACAGCAACAGCGATAACAAATTGGGCAAATAATAGTGCATCAGCACTAGATAACGGTGAAGATGGATTAGTAAGTGCAAGTGATTACTTGGGCGTATTTTATCCAGCAGGAAGAACAACTGACAATACTGGAAGTAATATAGTAGTTCCAGCATCACATATGATGATGAGAACGTTAGCAAATAACGATAACGTTGCTTTCCCATGGTTTGCACCAGCAGGTACAAGACGTGGTGTTGTAGACAATGCAACAGCAGTTGGATATATTGACTCCGCTAGTGGAGAATTCCAAACAATATCTGTAACAGAGTCAGTGAGAGATTCAATGCACACAGTTAAAATTAATCCAATTACTTTCTTTGCAGGCGCAGGAATTGTTAACTTTGGTAACTTAACTAAAGTTTCTGGAAGTTCAGCATTAGATAGAATTAACGTTTCAAGATTAGCAGTATACTTAAGATCACAATTAGATAGTATTGCTAAACCGTTTATCTTTGAACCAAACGATGAATTAACAAGAAATGAAATTAAACAAGCAGTTGAATCATTCTTGTTAGAACTAGTTGGACAAAGAGCATTATATGACTTCTTAGTAGTTTGTGACGAAACTAATAACACAGCAACTAGAATAGACAGAAACGAATTGTATGTTGATATAGCAATTGAACCAGTTAAATCAGTTGAATTTATTTACATACCTTTAAGAATTAAAAACACAGGAGAAATAGCAAAATTAGGGAACTAATTTTTGAATAAATAGGAGAAACATATGGCAATATCAACATTATCAAAATTTACAGTACCTTTAGCAAACGATCAAAGTTCAGCATCACAAGGCTTGTTGATGCCAAAACTACAATATCGTTTTAGAGCAATCCTGGAAAACTTTGGTGTATCTACACCAAGATCAGAAATTACAAAACAAGTTATAGATATTACGAGACCTAACTTGACTTTTGATACAGTAACATTAGATGTTTACAACTCAAAAGTATTTGTAGCAGGTAAACACACTTGGGATCCAATTACAGTCACTTTAAGAGATGACGTTAACAACTCAGTTACTAAACTAGTTGGTGAACAAATTCAAAAACAATTTGACTTCTTTGAACAATCAAGTGCGGCATCAGGTATTGATTACAAATTTACAGCTAGAATTGAAATGCTAGATGGTGGTAACGGAGCAAGTAAACCAAGTGTATTAGAAACATTTGAGTTATACGGTGCTTATGTAGAAAACGTTAACTACAACACTTTAGCATATGCAACATCAGATCCAGCAACAATTACAATGTCAGTAAGATATGACAACTGTATACAAACACCAACAGGAACTGGAATAGGTACAGCAGTTACAAGAACTATAGGTACACTATCAACAGGTGGTGGTGCATAAAAATAAGAATTAAACTTGCAGTTATAACGAAAGAAGCGCCATTAAAGGCGCTTTTTTTGTGGCTATAAATACAAGTATATGCCAAGTATAAACAATTTTCTTAAAGGGTTTACAGACGGTCTTCCGGGTATGAAAGACTTTCGTCATGCATCACGACTTTACATAGACGACAATATGAAATTACTTCCGAAGCAGAAGTTTCTGTTTCATGTTGTATTAACTTTAAATGATGTTGTTACACAAACTAAATTTACTCCTAATGAATTATTAGAATTGAATATGCTTGTTAAGGCTTGTGAACTTCCTCGTTATAACATGAACATTGAAGAAAAAACTCAATATAACAAAAAAATGTATGCGGCAACACGTGTTGCTTACGACCCAGTTAACATTACTTTTCATGATGATCATGCTGATACTGTTAATGCTTTTTGGAAAAAATATTACGAATACAATGTTGCAGATCCAGTACATCTAGTTGAAGAACTTGCAGAAACTCATGCTAAAGATGATTATTATCAAACAAAAAGAGCTGTTACAAAATGGGGATTAGACACTCCTAAACAAAGCAAACTTCCGTTTATAAAAAATATTGAAATTTTTGTATTACATAAACAAAGATTTACATCTTTTAGATTAGTTAATCCTGTTATTGGTTCTTTTAATCATGATAATTTAGATGCGGCTGATGGAACCGGAATTATGCAAAACACAATGCAAATTTTATACGAAACTGTAAGATATAGAACAGGAAAAGTTGATAAAACTGATATTAGAGGTTGGGCTTCAGTACACTATGATAACGAACCTTCTCCATTAAGTGTATTAGGTAAAGGTACAAATTCTATTTTTGGACCAGGTGGTGTTGTGGACGGTATTGGTTCTGTAATAGATATGGCTAGAACTGGAAATATTTTTGGTGCAATTCTTGGTGCAACAAATACTTACAACAGAGCTAAAAAAATTAAAAAAGGTGCCGCAAAAGAAGAATTAAAAGGAATTGTTAAAGAAGGTGTTTTAGAAGTTGGCAAACAAGCAGGCACAATTACAAATCCAGTTGGACAATTTGCAATTGGAGCCGCGGTAGCAGGAGCAATGACTGTTGCAACAGCAAAAGGTTTAGTTGATAATAAAAATCCGGAAAATAATACGGTAATATCAAATCCATTACTAGATACTAAAAACTTCCTTACAGCTGACGAAGCCTATAACATAGTAACTACTAATGAAACTGTTAGAAATGCAATTGCGGCTGGAATATATTTTAAAGATGTAGGTTCTAGAAAAGGATTATCAATAGCAGAATCTGATGTGGAATATACTGCTTCAACAGACACAGTTAAAACAGTTTATAAAAATAAAGCAATCACTAATGTAAGAAAACTTATTACAGAAGGATACATAAAAATTAACAGAGAATCACAAAACGTATCAGTTATAGTTGAAAAGGCGAATTTATAATGACAGAATTTTATACAAATCTTCCACCAAAAGAAAAAGACGAATTAGATAAAACTATTCAAAAATTAACTACAACAAATTATGAAGAAGATTTTCAATTTAATGTTGGTGATTATGATGCGGCAATTGGACATTTTGTTAAAAGAGGATTTTCGCGAGTTGCGGCTGAATCAACAGCTTATATTATTTTACAACAAGCAAAAATAGACAATGTTAGTTCACAAGAAATATTAGATATTTTAACAAAATCAGACGAGGCCCAACTTTCTGAATTAATAACAATTATATTAAATGCTAATAGATACAAGTCTAGTAGATTGGGAGTAAGACAAACTCGTACAACGAAAGATACTGTGTCTAGAAACATTCTAGACTAATGAATCCAAGATTACCAAGATTTGCCAGAGGAAAATTTACTCTAAAAAACCCAGAAAAATATGTTGGATTAAAAACACCAACTTATAGAAGTAGTTGGGAACAAGCATTTATGAGATTATGTGATGAACATCCTAACGTATATAAGTGGGCAAGTGAATCAATTAAAATACCTTATAGACATCCTTTAACAGGCAAATATACAGTGTACGTACCTGATTTTTTTATTGTTTATAACGACAAACAAGGACGTAAACACGCCGAAATGGTTGAAGTTAAGCCAATGTCCCAGACAGCATTAGAACGTGCTGGTAAAAGTATGGGAAAGAAAAAACAAGTTGTAATAAACATGGCCAAATGGGAGGCCGCAAATGCTTATGCTAAACAAAATAAAATGCGATTTAGGGTTGTATCAGAAGACCAATTATTTCATCAAGGCAATCGTAAATAATCAAAATGACTAAAAAGTTAGAAGACATATTAAATTTACCAAATGTTAAAGAAGCTTTTGCTAAAGTTGACGAAAAAGAAAAAAATAAAAAAATAAAAGAAGCTAATGGTACATTACCTCCAAAAAATGTTGACCCAATAACAGCTAAAAATTTAGAAAGAACTTATGCAGAATTTGATAAAATTTCGGCTTCGTTACCTCAAGTAAAAGGACTAGGAGAACTATCAGATTTGGAGTTAGATAAACTAGCCGTTGAAGCTGAAGAAAGTTATAAAAATTTAATGGACTTAGGAATGAATGTAGACTCTCGTTATTCAGGACGTATTTTTGAAGTTGCAAGTACTATGTTGCGTAATGCCATAGATGCTAAAGGATCTAAAATAGACAAAAAACTTAAAATGGTGGAATTACAACTTAAAAAACTAAAGATAGATAAAGGCGACAAAGACGGTGGTCCAATTGAAGAAAGCGACGGGTTTGTTATATCAGATCGTAATGAATTGATGAAAAAACTGCTTAAAACAGATGACGCTAAGGCCGAGGATAAAGACTAAATACTTCTAATATGAGCACGTTTACAAAATATCTTACAGAATCCGCTAAATCATACGATTATAAAGTCAAAATAGTGGGTGATATTGACAAAGATTTTACTACACGTATGGAAACTGCATTAGGCAAATTTGAAGTTTCTAAATGTTCAGCAGGAAAGAAAACGCCAATACAATCGCTACCTTTGGACTTTCCAGCAATATCAAATGAGTCTGTAACAATTTATGATGTAACAACAAATTATCCTGCATCGGTTAGAGAAATGCATGAATACCTAGCAGATTATATGAGAATTCCAGTAGCACACATAGTAGTAAGAAAGCCTGGAGAACCAACAGAAGAATATCAAGAAACAATAGCAAACGCAACAAAATCAGAATACAAAAACAAATTACAAGACATTGAATATAAAGATGCACCAGCAGTTAAACACGAAGAACAGTTTGGCAATCAATACAACATGAGTTTGTTAAAAGAATTATTAAAAAATAGAGAAGTAAACAAAGACGCACCAAAAGAAAAAGAACACATTCAAAGCAAAGAAGAAGTAGGAACACCAAGTCCGTTCACAAACGCAAATAAAGGAAAATAATTTTATGGAAATGATTGATGTTCTAAAAAAATTACAAGAAATTACAGATAAAAGTCCAGAAGTTGCAAAAGCAGTTGAAAATGTTAAAGCAACAAATCCAAAAGAAGTTAAAGAAAATGCTGTTGAAAGTGAACCAGCAATTACAGAGTATAAAGTTGGAAGTTATAAAGATTTTTTAGCATCTAAAGGCATAGACATTTACAAACTTAAAGGTGACGAACACTCTAAATATGCTCAATTATATAAAGCAGAAAAAGAAAGAGCACACGCAGATGCAACTACACATAAAGGCACAGATGATCATAGAGAAATATCTCGAATAATGAAGCACGAAGATGAACCTACAAAAGAAGGTGGTATGTCAGATGTACATATTGGTGCTCAAGAAAAAGTTGGTGAATTTATTGATGCTGATGGCAATTTAAGTGCACCTAAACAAGATGTATTACAATCGTTAGAACAACAAAGAGCATCAGCTCCTTTTCCAGAATCATACGAAATAGAAGTAGCAATGAAAATGGTACAGGATGATTTTGATGACAACGGTCAAGCAAAAGCAGAATATGAGCCTGATCCAGAAGACAATATTCCACACGATGTAGATACACAAATGAATATGGACGCACCAGCAGAAGAACCAAAAATTGAAGCAGACTACCCCAGTACTCTTAATATAAACGGAATGACAACTGAAGAAGATGTTATTAGCATGATTCAAGATACTATAGATGCTGGAAAAGGTGACGATGCAAAAGATTACCTAGAACAACTTAAACAGCATCTATTTGTAAAATCTGGTGGACAAGCAGAGTCAGAAGAACCAAATTTAGACGAACCGAAAGTTACAAAAACTGTGCTAAATACAGAAGCAATGACAAAAGAAACTAAAAAACCTATAAGCGAAAGCAAACAACCAGTTAAAGAAGCAATAACAATGACTGCTGATTCTCCAGAAGAAGCAAGTATGTTAATGCAAATTATGAAATTAGCAGGTGTACAACAAGTAACGCCTGATATGGTTGGTGCTGAACCAGAAGCAACTACAGATATTCCATCTAATGATGCTGATACAGACCAAAACCCAGAACACGGTGACGATGGACATGACCACAGTGATTGTCCAGTATGCACTGATGATGCGGTTGGTTCAGGCGATATGGGTAAAATGAGAGACATGATTTCTCAAAATGATACAGATGAAAAAGCAGAAGAAACTTGGGATAACGAACCAGAAGAAAAAGTATCAGACGTTGACACACTAGTTAATGTTCATTCAGGTGGTTTAAACAAACAAAAACAACAAGTGAGAAAAGAATATCCAGGCGACAACCCAATGGCGGCTGAAGATAAAATTACTGAAGAAGAGTTAGCAAATAGTTTTAGAACACAATACGAAGACTTTAAAAAATCATATCAAGAAGCGGCAAAGCCAGACTTTTTAGATATGGACAAAGACGGCAATAAAAAAGAGCCGATGAAAAAAGCAGTTTCTGATAAAGAAGCAAAGTAATTTTATAAAAACAAATCAAATATGAGTGTAAACGGTAAAGTAAAATGGTTTAATCCTACTAAAGGATTTGGCTTTATTGCTCGCGACGACAAAGAAAAAGATTGTTTTGTTCACATTTCGGCTGTAAAAGCCGCAGGGTGGAGAGACCTAAGAGAAGGTGACAAAATAATTTTTGATGTCGATATAGCGGCAAAAGGTCCTTGTGCAGTTAATCTTGCCAAACCAGACATAAACAGTTAGTTTTCCTAACATAAAAAATAGCTTAAATACAACACTATGGCATATGTATCATTAGATAGTGAACAAATAAAACGTGCCCATAAAAAGCACAAATATACTAAAACGCAAGTATTACAACTTGAAAAGTGTATGGATCCTAAAACAGGTCCATTATTTTTTATGGAAACTTTTATGAAAATACAACATCCTACTAAAGGAGAAATGGCTTTTCATCCATACCCGTATCAAAAAAGATTAATTGAATCATATAATAATCACAGATTTTCTGTATCAATGCTACCACGACAAACAGGTAAAACAACGTGTGCGGCCGGTTACCTTATATGGTATGCTATGTTCCATCCTGATTCGTCAATACTAATTGCGGCACACAAATACGCAGGTGCATCTGACATTATGTCACGTGTAAGATTTTCTTATGAAATGTTACCTGGTTGGATCAAAGCAGGTGTAACACAATACAATAGAAACTCAATTGAATTTGATAATGGTTCCAAAATAATGGCAACTACAACAACTGAAAACACTGGACGGGGTATGTCCTTAACAATGATATATTGTGATGAGTTTGCATTCGTGCAACCACCTGATAAAGCAAAAGAATTTTGGACTTCACTATCTCCTACTTTGTCAACTGGAGGTAAATGTTTAATTACTTCAACACCAAATAGTGATGAAGACCAATTTGCATTAATTTGGAAAGAAGCAAATAAAAGATTTGATGAATACGGCAATGACAAAATTGTAGGTACAAACGGATTTTATGCCATGAAAGCTCATTGGACTGAACACCCAGATAGAGACGAAACATGGGCAGAAACTGAAAAAGCAAGAATTGGAGAAGAAAGATTTAGACGGGAACACGAATGTGAATTCTTAATTTTTGATGAAACATTAATTAACTCTATTACATTAGCAGAAATGGAAGGTATGTTACCAATTGAAAACACAGGACAAGTACGTTGGTTTAAAAGACCTACACCTGGTATGACTTATATGACTTCGTTAGATCCTAGTATGGGAACAGGTGGTGATTATGCGGCTATACAAGTATTTGAATTACCTACAATGGATCAAGTAGCAGAATGGCATCATAACGAAACACCAATGAACCAACAAGTTAGAATCTTGCAAGGTATTAATAAACATATACACGAAACAATAATAGAAAAAGATCCTAGTAATACACCACAAATATTTTATTCTATGGAAAATAATGCAATAGGTGAAGCGGCACTTTTAAGAGTTATGGATATAGGTGAAGAAAATATTCTAGGTATGTTCCTATCTGAACCAATTAGAAAAGGACATAGACGTAAATTTAGAAGAGGGTTTAATACAACTGCAAAACACAAAATTGATGCTTGTACAAAATTTAAAGAACTTGTAGAAAACAACAAAATGAAAATTAATTCAAAATTATTAATATCAGAATTAAAAGATTTTGTTGCAACTGGTATGAGCTTTAAAGCAAAACCAGGACAACACGACGACCTAGTTAGCTCGTGCTTATTAATGACACGTATGATGAAAGTATTAGCTGATTTTGACCCTAAAATATTTGAAAAATGGACTGATAGATCATCCGAGTGGACAGCACCTATGCCAATCTTCGCAAACCTATACGGATAATAAATACACTATATGAACCCAAAAACGTCACAAGACTTGTTTAACAAAATTAGATCACAATTTTCTAATATACAAATAGGTGACTCTACAGGACAACCTACAGCAGATGCTGGCGAGGCTGTATTTTTTGAGTTTGAATTTAAAGAAGACGCTGATACGTTTGGCAACGTAAGTATATCATTAGCAGATGATGAAAATATGAAAGTATTTTACAACCGTAATCTAGTTGACAAAATTGACGAAGATAGCAGAACAGAATGGTATGACTTTCTTAAAGAACTAAAGGACTTTGCTGTGGAGCATAGTTTACGTTTTGATGTGCGTGATATAACAAAATCGAACCTAACGAAGCAGGATTATCAAAATCTCGCAGATACGAATCAAACGGTAAATACTGATGAAATGTCGGAAGAATTAAACACACTTACTAAACTAGCAGGTATTGAAGTTAAAGAAGGCCTAACTGGTACATCAAAATCTTCATACGAAAACTTAGACAAAACAAGATTAATAATTAGACACTCAGGTCCAGTTGATGAAAACGTACCTGGTGCAAGATCAAGACACATTAATTCACTATACATTGAAAATGAAGATGGTGAAAGATTCAAATATCCAATAACACATTTAGCAGGTGCAAGAGCAATGACAAGACACGTTGCTAATGGCGGAAGACCACATGATGAATTTGGAGAACACATTATCAAAACATCAGAAAATATTGCACAATTAAATTCATTTTCTAGATATGTTTCACATAAAGATCAATTAAATGATAATGCTGGTGATATTATTGAACAAACAAAATTAAAATTAGAAAATTTAAGAACGTACATGAAAAACTTAAACAAACAAGCACACTACGACGAAACAGTTAAAAACTTTAAACCGTCAGCAGTAGCAGAATTAAGTGACGATGAACGAAGTGCATACAGAGAAAAATTTACTTTAAAAAATCTTGACGATAGAGTTGAAAATGTTTTACCATTAATTCACAACATAATGAAAGAATATAAACCAGAAGACGATGCCATTGATGCTCCAGCAGAACCTATTGTTGATCACGGAGCAATAGTACAATCTTTTTTAACTGATCCTAATAAAAAATTAATTTTAAGAAAAGACGATACAGCAGATAAAATGTTAGCTGTTACAAAATTTACAAATAACAATACAATGTTAGGTTCTATACTTTCAGACATAGCATCTAGAATGCTTACACAAAATGACAACGATGAAAGAGTTGCCAACTTTGCTTCTAGAGTTGCAGACGGTTTAGAAAGAGAAGGCGAATTGTTTAATGACCCGGATAGCGATTGGCCAAAAAATAAAAAAATTGCAATACAATTAGCAAAAAGATATATTGACGATTATAAAAAAATGAAAGCTGATCCATCATATGCAGACGAAGTAAGAATGGATGCTGGTGCATTTAAACCAAAAGCACATCCAAAATTAGACAAAAAAGCAAGAGGAGAAACAGCAGAATTTGAAAATTGGGTTGATGATACAATTAATCCTAAAGAAAAAACAGCACCGGTTGAAAAACCATTTGCTGGAGAACAATTAAAATTTGAAGACATTAAACCTTATGTGTCAATGCAAAAAAATGACAACGGAAAAACAAATTATGTTGTACTTGATAAAGATGAAAAATCAATATTTCAATCATTAAACAGCAAAGAAGCAATGAGTTTTCTATCAAAAAACTTTAATGCATTAAGACAAGGTACAGCAAAACCAGAAATGCCAGCAGGTTGGGAAAGCAAATCATTAAAAGAATCAAGAACAAAAATCGTAGAAACAATTAAATCTAAAGTACACGGCGCAAATTATGTTGGAGGAATTTCTATTAAACCTAAACCGGTTTTTAAAGAATCCAAAGCAGAAGATCACGCACAAAATATCGCAGGTATTGAAGGTGATAGTGACAGAGTAACAGGCGAAGCAGGCCTTCAAATTGCTAGAATGAAATATCTTTCAAATTACTAATTACCAATAGTAACACTTTACCAATAATAGTAGTAGACAATTCATAAATATAGTAGTATATTATACGTAATGTTTAATATACATTTAGGCAGAAAACAAAAGCATAGGCAAATAAGGAGGCTTACATTATGGCTACATTGGCTGAAATAAGAGCGAAGTTAAAATCCCAGGAAGTGAACCGCTCCACTTCTCAAACAGGTGGCGACAACGCCATTTATCCACATTGGAACATACAAGAAGGACAAGAAGCAGTTGTTAGATTCTTACCTGATAAGGATCAAGGCAATACTTTTTTCTGGACAGAGAGAAATATGATCAAACTACCTTTTGCAGGTATTAAAGGTCAAACTGATTCTCGACCAATCCAGGTACAAGTACCTTGTATGGAGATGTATGGAAAAACTTGTCCAGTACTAACAGAAGTTAGACCATGGTTTAAAGATAAAAGCATGGAAGATATGGGCAGAAAATATTGGAAAAAGAAAAGTTATATTTTCCAAGGTTTTGTTATACAAAACCCATTAACTGAAGATGCAGTACCAGAAAATCCAATTAGAAGATTTATAATTGGACCACAAATCTTTAATATAATTAGATCGGCGTTACTTGATCCAGAGATGGAAGAGTTACCAACTGATTATGTAAAAGGTGTGGACTTTAGAGTTAACAAAACTTCTAAAGGTGGTTATGCTGACTACTCAACATCAAAATGGTCACGAAGAGAAAGAGCTCTTGATGAAACAGAAAGAGCATCTATTGACAAATTTGGTTTACATAATTTGTCAGATTATAGACCTAAAGAGCCAACTGATGCAGAAGTAAAAATAATTAAAGAATTATTTGAAAAATCTGTTGAAGGTGAAGCTTATGATCTTGAGAAATATGGGCAATATTATAGACCTGCAGGCGTAGGTGCTAGAATATCTGTACCAACAGCAAGTAGACCTGCTCCAGTAGAGAAGACTGCTAATCCGGTAAATGCAGAAGTAAAAGTTGCAGAAACGGTAACAGCATCTACTCCAACAGCACAACCAACAGGTGATAGTGCCAAAAGAGCAGAGGATATCTTGAAGTTAATAAGATCTAGACAAGCAAAATAATAACCAAATACAAGGTCTTAATTTGTATTGACAATTAGGGCCTTGTATACTAAAATATAAAAAATGACAAAACCATTCGACGTAACAAAATTTAGAAAAAGTATTACCAAATCAATACAAGGATTAGGCATAGGATTTAATGATCCAACTGACTGGATCAGTACAGGAAACTATGCGTTAAATTATTTAATAAGTGGAGACTTTAATAGAGGTATTCCATTAGGCAAAGTAACAGTACTAGCAGGTGAATCCGGTTCAGGAAAAAGTTTTATAGCATCAGGTAACATTGTTAAAGAAGCACAAAAGCAAGGCATCTATGTAATATTAATTGACTCTGAAAACGCATTAGATCAATCATGGCTAGAAGCACTTGGCGTAGATACTGACGAAAAAAAACTTTTAAGATTAAGTTTATCTATGATAGACGATGTTGCAAAAACAGTTTCAGATTTTATGAAAGGCTATAAAGATGAACACGCAGACGATAAAGAAAACGCACCTAAAGTACTAATTGTAATTGATAGTTTAGGTATGTTACTAACACCAACTGATGTTAAACAATTTGAAGACGGCGAAATGAAGGGTGACTTAGGTAGAAAGCCAAAGGCACTAACGGCGTTAGTGCGTAACTGCGTAAATATGTTTGGGTCTTGGAACGTAGGACTTATAGCAACTAATCACACATACGCATCACAAGATATGTTTGATCCTGATGATAAAATATCAGGTGGACAAGGATTTATATACGCAAGTTCAATTGTGATTGCAATGAAAAAATTAAAACTTAAAGAAGACGAAAAAGGTAATAAAGTTACAGACATAAGAGGTATTAGAGCGGCTTGTAAAGTTATGAAAACAAGGTTTGCAAAACCTTTTGAATCAGTACAAGTTAAAATCCCATATGAAACGGGAATGGACCCATTTAGTGGACTAGTGGACTTATTTGAGAAAAAAGGTATACTAGTACAAACAGGAAACAGGTTAAAATACGTAGATACTGCTGGTAAAGAGCATATTGATTTCAGAAAAGCCTGGGTCGGAGATAAATTAATGATGTTGATGAAAGATTTTGATAAATTATCAACAACAACCGAACCCAAGGAAAAGAAGAATGGCTGACATGACACACGAAGACATCGAACGTATTTGGAACTCATTTTCTCACTACATACCAGAAAGAAGCAAACTAGACGGAGCAGTTGATTTCATTAGCACCTTAAGAGATATAGGTGTTGAGGATAACGAACTTAAAGCATCATCTGACTACGATCCTAAATTAGAAGAAGCTGTTACATCTGTGTATGCGGACGAAGAAGACGACGAAGACTACGGAGATGATGGTGAATTGGTATACTGAAGTTAGTAAAGATATAAGCAGAATACCAGAATGTATTAAACATTTTGAAGCTGAATTATTACTAGCAAAAAAGGAATGTTCTATTTGGGGTAATTTAGAAAAAGCATCAGCAACTATGCCTGGTGTAGTTGAACATCGATTTAACCAACTACAAGAAATTGAAGCAATATTAGAATATTTAAATATCGAATATCGAAGATTAAGATCAAAAACATTTAGAAATTTTTTAGAAAGTTATAATAAAAAACTAACAAGCAGAGATGCTGACAAATATGTTGACGGAGAATCTGATGTT
>VTLG01002951.1_pt1 | contig 14862 bp, 31 predicted proteins | sample 4694571 | NCBI WGS metagenome assembly VTLG01 (sample SAMN12604809, study PRJNA352737) | marine metagenome | biome: ENVO:00000447; feature: ENVO:00000209|ENVO:00000569|ENVO:01000036; material: ENVO:00002151; isolation source: viral sequences binned using virsorter ...
ACGGATACAAGTTCGGACAAGAAGAAGAAACATACAACATAGTAGCAGCACACGGTTACTTTGGTCGTCTTATCTTCCAGTATGCTTCTTTCAACAACTCAAGAAGTCTTCACTTCTTCCTAGCAGTGTTCCCAGTTGTATGTGTATGGTTAACCTCTATGGGTATCTGTACAATGGCATTCAACTTGAACGGATTTAACTTCAACCAATCAGTTGTTGATGTTAATGGTAAAGTTATCCCAACATGGGGTGACGTTCTTAACAGAGCAAACCTAGGTATGGAAGTTATGCATGAAAGAAATGCACACAACTTCCCACTTGACTTAGCAAGTGCTGAGACAACAACAGTTGCACTAACAGCACCTTCAATAGGTTGACACTGTTAGTAAACTAAGATATAATGAGGGGAAATGCTCCCCTCATTTTTTTTATGAGATTAAATAGTACAAATCATTATTCAGAATGAACCCAGACGACAATCCATTTTGGGGAGAACCAACCCCTTCTGACCTGTGGGATGACATGAACAAGTTAAACGACCTATATGATAAATTACAATGGGATCATAGAGACTACTTAGACTTTAAGATTGAAGGTAATCATATTGTTATTAGAAACAGATCAAGAGAGGGAAGATGAAAGCACCTACGAAAGAAAAAAGAAAGTCTGTCTTTGCGGAGTTTCCATTCTCAACTTTAGGGAATGATACTTACACTAAGGCAGAGGTGAATGCTCTCATTAAGTATGCTATTGATGAAGCAAGAAAGATTGATGAAGAATCAATGCGTAAACATAATCGTGATGCTACTGTCATCAGTATGATATTAGGGTTCACCGCACTCGCACTATTCGTAGATGGTTTGCTAAGATTGTTAGGTATCATTCCTCCATTCATGCACATTGATATTGATGTACTCGATAAGATTGTGGATAGAGTAGAGGTTGATGTCATAGATAAAATTAAACAAGTACCAATTCAAAAAATATTTAATTATGGGAAGTGAAATGTACGCTATACGCGACTTATTATTATCATGTCCTCCAGTGTACACACTACCTGGTACATGGACTAAGTGTAATGCAATCATACCGCATTACAATGCCAATCCAAACATGACGTTTGGTATATCAGTTGCAGTAATCACAGTATTACTGGCAGGTTTTGGAGTGTACAAAGCATTCTTTAACAACAAAGAGTTAGCAGACCCTTGGGATGATCACGATGATTAGTTTCTTACTTTTTAATGCAGGTTTTTTAAACCTCTTATTTTATATCTTTGCGATTGGATTTGTAATCTCACTAGTATTAGAACAAGTTCTTAAGTTCAGACCTCTATCTGTTGACGCATCAATGAATGAGAGAAACATGTACATCGTACAGAGCAACAGAAGATACTGTTGGAGACAGGCATGGGTGACCAATTTGTTCTGGTTCCTATGTAACATCGGTTTGTATATCATATCAAGAAACATGCAGACACCATCGGATACTTTTTGGAATGGAATATGAAAATAGATACACAGGGTATGTCATTTGGGGATGGTAAGAGTGGCAGAACTCTTGAAGAGCAGCGTGCTGCTATCCCTCCTTTCAATCCTCCTAAGTTAAATATAATTAGTGATGCACTCAAGATAGAACTCAAAGATCTTATCAATGAGGTGCTAGATGAGAGAGAACACGAAAAGAAACTGGAAGGTCCTTATGATTTTCCAGAAGATGAATCAGATGAGTGGCTTTATAGGGGGACATATTGATGCAGTTTCATGGAAGAGATATACAACGTATGCTTCATGCGTGTGAGTATTATGCTGCTGTGGTTCGTACACAGGATGCAACCTTAGGATATCATTACGACAAGACTATCAGTAAGATAAAAGATTATGCACAAGAGATGGACTGCCCTGACTGTTGGGATCCAGAAAGCACATGTAATATAGAAGCACACTATCCGAAAACGTGGGACTGATTACCAGAAAGTCGGAAAAAAAATTCGGGTAATTTTTTACCCCTTAGATTTTTATGTTGATTTGGAATTCAAATTATATAATGCCTTCTGATCTGAAGGATAGGATAAAGAATGCAATAGAGGAAGATCATCTAGATAAGACCAGATTTTATTCCTCTTTTCAATCGGGAGATAAGTTCTCTGATTTATTAATTCCTTACTATTCTGAGGTCATCAAGGATATGATGTCAGACTTGGGGATGTTCAAGAGATCCCAGTATGATTTTAGTTTGTGGTGTCAGATGTATAACTCAGACACTGATAGTCACCCACTTCATGCACACTTCACTAGCAATGAGATCATATCCTTTACACATATCATTGACGCAACTAAACAGAGTTGCTTCTACTTCATAGACGATGATAACAATAAGATATACCCCACACATCAAGAGAGTGGAGACATCTTTGCTTTCCCTCCATGGAGATTACATGGTGTTGATCCAGTAAAAGAGGAGGGTGTTGACAGATTGATCGTAGCAGGTAATATAATGTTGAGATCATATCATAGACCAGAAGATAAAGTATCAGCATATTCTGAGAAGATAGGTAGAGGTCAATGTATATGGAGGTATCATGATTAAAGAATGTCCAGTATGTCAATCACGTTGGTTGGATGATCAACTGTACTGGGCTACAGGTAAGGAAGGATGCCCACATGACCTTGCAGGTCTACTGTGTAATGATATCAAGGATGATGCCTGTATAAATCCTTGTAAAGGTTCTACGTCTGGTCAGACGTGGGAGAAACGAAGACTATTCAACAACGAGGAATTCTAATGACTTGTGGAGATCACGAAAAGATGAACCCAGTTTCACATGCTTTGTATCATGTGAAAGAATGGGATAAGAAAGTGGCAAAGAAGATCCAGAACAAGTTTAACTTGTCTGATTATCAAATGCTTTGCCTTGCATTCGCTAAAGGATTTGTTATTGGTGCTATACTATTATGAAGGAGTTTAAAATTCCAGTTGCTATGATTACATTCCTTGCTGCTCAAGCGGGTGGTATGGTTTGGTTTTTATCAGGCATACAGAATAGAGTTTCACTTCTTGAAGGACAACGACTTAACAATGTGGAAGTCACAGCAAGTGAGAACAGAAGATATATCAGAGAGGTTATCATGCCTTCTTATAATATTAGTGACGCATGGTACAACCCACACTATAAAATGTGGTTAGAACAAGGTGGTTGGTCTGAAGTCAGAGAATGCAAACACGACTAGGCATAATTACTTAGTCTATGCTATAAATAGTATTGTACTTTGAAAGAGTTCAATGAGAAACCTCCCTCTCAAATCATCCTGTATCATCTTCGGAATTATATTTGGTACAGGTTGGTTTTTAATACCAATCGCATGGCAGCATCCAATTATTGTGTGACCAACACAATCCTCGCAGTGACGTGATTTATATGCTTAAATAAGACTAATTAATATAAAATATTAGAATATGTTATCAACAGCATACCGCCTACGGTTAGTGGGTATCTGTAAAGCAATCGCTGCAGAACAAGAAGTAAGTTTGGATGATATGATATGGGCAGAGAAATTATCAAAAAGGAATACATCAGCACGAGGTATGCTGAGTCAAGCAAGAAGGTTGACAACTGATGAAGATGGTTCCTGTTTAAAGTTCCTAGACCTAGGAGATCCTAAGTCAAACAAGAAAGGATTTAGTGGTGCTGATGACATAGCAGATTGGTTTCAGAATAAACGTAGTGACGATTGGAGACAAAGGGATTGACAACTGTAGTACATAGTGTTAATATAATGGTATTCACATTAGTAGCAGCAGTATCCTTTGTGATCTATGCAATACTAACTTACGATGATTAAATTTCTACTACTACCTATCATACTGGTTGGATGCACAGCACCAGTCACAGACCCACCTGCACACGCTTGTAGTCCACGTTTAGATGGTGAACCTACTTATTGTCCTGATACTTTGGATGATATAAAATTACCAAGGGAAGAGATCAGAGGTGAAGTAGATGTCTATGATGCAAGTCATTGGCAGCAGATGCAATACTTTTGGTTACGAAATGCTAGGAGAGAACAGATAGAAAAGAACATGACCCAACCTGATGATGCACTAGACAGTGCCTTAGCAGAGTATTTTAAGAATAAATAATAATGTATCACGGAGGTACAAATGAAAAATATAGAAGAACACATTAAAAAAGATCAAGAGATCGTTAATGATCCATTAGCAAATCCTGCAGCACGCAGACATGCTAAAGAAGAACTCCATGAACTAGAGGAGTACGTAGAGCATCATAAAGAAGAGATCGCTGCAGGCGATCATCACGATCCAAACGCACTAGAATTATTCTGTGACATGCACCCTGATGAACCAGAGTGCTTAGTATATGACGACTAACTAATGAAACTTTTTATTGATTCAGCAGAGGTAGATGTAATACGCTCTGCATTTGAAACTGGTTTAATTGATGGGGTCACAACCAACCCCACCCTCATACGAAAGAGTGGTAGAGATCCAGAAGATGTTTACCAAGAACTAATTGATATGGGCATCACAGATGTATCCATGGAAGTAGTAGGCAATGATGAGATCATGCTTGCTGAAGGTAGAAGACTTGCTAATAAGTTTGGTAAGAATGCAACGATCAAAGTACCCTGTACACCAGAGGGTCTATGGGTTTGCAAACAACTATCACCTGCTGTTAACGTAAACGTTACGCTTATCTTCTCACCATCACAGGCAATACTATCTGCTAAGGCAGGTGCAAAGTATGTCTCACCATTCGTAGGTAGAGTAGATGACAACTCATTCGGTGGTCTATGTCTAGTCAAGGACATTGCTAACGTATACACTAGACAGAATGTATACACAGAGATACTTGCTGCATCCATCCGCAACGTAAGAGATGTGGGTAGAGCATTTGAGTATGGTGCTAACGTATGTACGATACCACCTAAGGTATTCAATGGTATGTACAACCACATACTGACAGACAAAGGGTTGGAACTCTTCGATGCTGATTGGAAGTGTGTCGAGTCCACAACTGTCCACTAAGGGTTGACAGATCAAAGGTATACTGTTATACTAAATAATATCATACAAAGGACTCGAAAGATCGTAACCCTTTGCGTATGTAAAAAAGACTCCCATGTCGGGGCAGTCTATCATCCGCAAGGGATTTTTTCTTGCGAGATACTTTTTAAATAAATGACTATTAACCAAAAAATCGCTGCAGTAGCAGCATCTCCATTCCTATTCGCTGGTGCAGCTTTTGCTGGTCCATACGTTAATTTGGAAGCAACAGGTTCTTATCCTGATGGAACATATACATCTGGTGGATTAGAAGCAGTTGTTGGATACGAAGGAGAAACTCCTGGTGGTATCGGTTGGTACGTATCTGGTGGTCCTACAGTGACTCACACAGAATCTGCTGACGAGTTCGGTGACGTTGAGTTAATCGGATACCTTGGTGGATCTTACGATAAGTTCTACGGAGAAATCTCTGGTGTAACAACAGCAGCAGATGACATTGACTTCTCTGCAAAAGCAGGCGTTAAGTTCACATTCTAAGTCACAGTTGACTAACTTGAGACCTCTACATAGTAGGGGTCTTTTTTTATGTGATGAATTTAATCAAGCATCCGTTGTTTCAGATCAATATGATATTGATTTGCTCTCTTGTCTTCATAGAGTTAATGCATATCAACTATCACAGAACAGCACCACCTTGTCCTGTAGAGCAAGTGGAAAATGATTGGTAGTATATATACTGTTAGTAATTGCTAACATGATGGATCAAGATGAAGCGATGTTTGGCACAGAAGTCAAACCAAAGAAGAAAATAAATTTGACCAAGTGGTTTGCCCTAGGTTTGGGTGGAGTGCTTGGTCTTTCCCATGTCGGTATGATAGGCATGATCAGTAGGAAGGATGGATTACCTGACTTAGACATACCTGTAGGACCTTACACCTCATACGTGGTGTCAGCAGACAAAGAGGGATATAAGATCAGTTATACTGCTAATGACCCCAAGACAGCATTCATTACTAAGGACATCAAAGAGAAGGGTGGTTTCTTAGGATTAGCAACAGAGACAACTCAGATTACTGAAGAGTACTTCATGGATGGTGCAATCAACCAAGGTGGTTCAGTATCGAATCATAGATCGTGGTTAGATGGACAACCAGGTTTGACACAAGGTGAAGCAGCAGAGATAACTGCTGCCCGAAAAAGTGAAGCATGTATTAAAGCAATCGGAAGTGCAGAAGGCACAGGACGTTTAGTAGGCACATCAATTGGTGCTAGTGCTGCTCCTACTCTTAGTACTATACCATTCGTAGGATGGGTAGCTGCAGGATGGGTAGCAATGTTCGGTGGTAACCAAGGTGCTGACATAGGTGGTAACATGGCAGAGGATCTTAACAAGAACTGTTGACACCAAAGAAATAATATACTATAATTCTCTCAGGAGATTCGGCTTTTTGGTCCCCAGAAAGTCGGAAAAAAAATTCGGGTAATTTTTTACCCATAGGTCTTTTATGGAAATTTTAGCAAGTATTGCGAAGAAGGAACTCTATATGGGTTACATCTTCGGAATAATGATTTTAGGAGGGTACATTCGTCAATATCACGTTTTAGACGATGTGTATTCTTTAGCAAAACGATATATTAAGGATAATCGCATTATGATTATCATTACATCGCTTTTAGGCGGTGTTTTGCCTATACCTGGCAGAGTTGCTCTTTCAGCACCCTTACTGGACGCTATAGCACCTCCTGACAAGAAGAAAAGGAGTGAGTTTGGTATTATCGACTATTTGAGTACACATCACTATTACTGGTGGTCTCCATTAGAGAAAACCATCATATTACCGATGGCAGCACTTGGAATCACTTATGGAGAGATGCTACGTCATACTTTTCCCTTTTTACTCATATGTCTTGGATATACGTGGTGGTATATTTTTACAAGAGTAAATCCTAGATCGGTTTTGCCCGATATGAGCAATATTCGTGATTTTGACTGGAAAAGGGCATTACGAGGTTGGGCACCATTTATAGCAACACTATGGTTCTTACTATGTGTGGGTAAAGCAGGAGCAATATTCTTTTTCCCTTGGTTTGGTGCTATGTGTTGTTACTATGCATGGTTGTGTAAAGATTGGAATTGGGGCAAATATATCAACAAACAGTTTGCCATTATTTCAACAATAGTGCTTGCATTGGGTGGTGTCGTAGGTCTCATCAAAGCACCTGTTATGGCATACCTTCAGTCAGCAGATCCTAGCATGATTATACCTGTTACTATCGTTTCAACACTTGCAGCATGGATTATGGGGTCATCTGGTAAGTATGCAGGTATGACAAGTGCTTTGGTGCTGATTTTTGGTGATAAATATTTGGTCTGGTTTTTAGCAACAGAATATTCTGGATATTTACTATCACCTGCACATAAGTGTTTAATGATAGGACAACAATACTTCGGAACACCAATTCGTAAGTACTATAAGGTACTAGGTGGTCTCTGTGTTTTATTAATCGGACTTGCGTTTGTTTCTACTTTCACTCCATGAACTTTACAGTCTATTCCAAGGACGGATGCCCATATTGCACCAAAGTATGCGAAATACTAAACTTGGCAAAGTTTAAATTTGTTGAATATAAGTTAGATCAACATTTTGACCGACATGCCTTTTATGAAGAATTTGGAGGAAATTCCACATTTCCTCAAGTTATGTGTAACGGAGTAAAACTCGGTGGATGCACAGAAACTGTTAAATACCTCAAAGAACACAACATGGTCTGATGGATAAAGAAGACGTACTCATTGATCTCGTAGAAAACGTTGTCAATGACGCAATGTTTGCACACAAGCATACTTTTAAAATGTACGACTATTTGACCCATAACCAATTGACAAAACGTGACGTGGCAGATTTCCTAGAGTGTGGAACTGCTAAAAACATCAAAATAACACTTGACGACCTCGATCTTATAATAGAAGGAGGTCATTCTGATATTAAGGAAGCATATCCAAATTGGAAGAAATCCGAAGCAAGAAAAATCAGAAAATATCTTAAATCAATTATTAGTGATGCTGAAAAATACAGGGATAAAAAGTCCAAAAGAGTTCGCTCTAAATAGGGGTATAGAGTTAATGTTACCGAGAAGGAGGGCGGTACGACCAAGCAATATTGATCGTACCTTTCGTTTATTGAACCGTTGGGTACGTATAAGGATCGACATACGTACGGAGGAAACCGATGGAAATTAACGTAATACTCTTCTTTTCTGGGGTAGGAATGTTTATAACTCTCTTATTAGGAGGGGTCATAGGGTGGCAATATCACGAGGCTGTGGCGAAGCATACATATAAGAGACAACTAGATAATTTACATCCTGAGTTCCTCGATGGTGGGGGATCCTATGTAAATGAAGAACTTCTCGCTGTTAGATTTGCAGATCCTGATGATTTTATTGACGACGACGATGAAGTGTGATATAATACTAAAAAAGTGACTTGATATGGCACCAAGAAAATTACCGAATGATGCACTTATAACAGAAATCCTTCAAAAGGTTTCTTCTGCTAAAACTAAAGCAGAGAAGGTAGATTTACTCCAAGAGTATAATCAAGATGCCTTACGTGCAATTTTAATCATCAATTTTGATGAAACATTAAAATTCCTTCTACCAGAAGGAGAAGTACCTTTTAAAGCAAATGATGCACCTGCAGGTACTGAACACACTCGTTTAACACATGAGTATCGTGGACTATACAGGTTCTTCAAAGGTGGAGACAGTTCTATTAAAGGAATGAAGAGAGAACAACTCTTTGTACAGTTATTAGAAGGACTTCATCAAGATGAAGCAAACCTTTTAGTAAGTGCCTGTAATAAGGATATACAAGCAAAGTACAGAATTACTAAGCAAGTAGTATCTGAAGCATTCCCATCAATTGAGTGGGGCAATAGAGGATGATTTGGGAAAGTAACGAGGAAGTTGCTAATCTCAAAGACAAATATCGTGTTACCATCTTACATAATGCATGTGAGATATCTAAAGCACATGATAAAAAACTTCCAACAAATGCATGTTTAGTTCATTACCTAGACATGAAAAAAGGAGAAGAACATTACTCCGACCATTACGATATAGTGATGGGTAATAAAGTAGACATTTTCGACTGTTACTATGACAAAATCGGATCAAAACACCTCAAATCAATCGGATTCTGCGGAGGAACAATTTCTCCAGGAAATTTCGATACCAAAACATATCTCTCGAAAAGCAAATGATCTCTTCAAAGAGAAGAAAAAAAATCCAAAGGATTTCTTATTTGAAGCAGATCCTAAAGGTCAAGACATTGACGACCTAGCGGATAATTTGTTTGAGGCTTTATATGATCACACAAATAAATAGTGATATAGAACTATTGGATCTTTTAAAAGAGAGCGAACGCACTGGGGAAACTCAGACGATGCGTTCATTTTTGCTCTTTTGGAATCAATATCCAATCAGGTCTAGTTACGTTATCAACGAATGGATTGGATTTAAAGTTCACCATGAAAGACAAAAAAGCAGCAAAAAAATTAATAAAAAGAGCAAAAGAACACCCTGATTGGTATACCAAGCAAGAAACATGGTATGCTAAAATGATTAAACATGAAAGTAAAATTGATAAGCGTAACCCCAGACGCAGAAAAAACGATGGGGTACGTGGCGAGAGTGAGCAACCCAAAGAACCAAAACAACCCAACGGTGGATGGTTTATTGGCATATTGCATAAAGCACGGTCATTGGTCGGTCTTTGAGCAAGCACATATGACAGTAGAGATCGAGACTACTAGAGGTCTTGGTGCTCAAATATTAAGGCATCGTTCTTTTACTTTTCAAGAGTTTAGTCAAAGATATGCTGACACTAACTTGTTAGCGGAAGAGATCCCTGTACCTGATCTTAGACATCAGGACACAAAGAATAGACAAAATAGTACCGATGACGTACCGAAGAACAAGAAGCAAGACCTCCAATACAAAATTGCTCTCCATTTTGTTGAAGCGATGGATCTTTACAACGAACTCCTCGCTTCGGGTATTGCGAAGGAATGTGCGAGATTTGTTCTCCCGTTAGCGACACCCACGAGATTGTACATGACAGGAAGTGTTCGGTCATGGATCCACTATATAGAGTTAAGAAGTGCTCACGGAACTCAAAAAGAACACATGGATATAGTGCATGAGATACGTCAAATCTTCAAACAACAGTTTCCTATCTGTAGTAAAGCAATGAATTGGGAGTACAGGTAATGCCACTTTATTCAGTTAAAAATTACGAAACAGGTGAGGAGCAAGACCTCAATATGACCATTTCTCAATATGAGGAGTGGAGGACTGCCAATCCCGAATGGGAGAAGAACTGGCAAGCAGGTGTAGCATCTGCTGTGTCAGAGGTAGGTGACTATCAGAACAAACTTCCTCAGGGGTTCAAGGATCGCTTGAACAACGTGAAGAAGCATCACCCTTACGCTAAATTCGACAAACTCTAGTATGCCCGTAAAGAGCAAGAAACAGCCAACGTTGGCTAACTTATCCACCAGACAGATGAGACGCAAACCTATCGGAACTGAACATCTATTAGACATCAAACCTCTTACTGATTCACAACAGAAAGTGTTTGATGCATGGGATAAAGCTAAAAACTTATTCCTATTTGGATGTGCTGGTACTGGTAAATCATTCATTACCATATATCTGGCACTTCGTGATATACTAGACGAGAAAACACCTTATGATAAGTTGTATATCGTCAGATCGTTAGTACCAACGAGAGAGATTGGTTTCCTACCAGGCGACCATGAGGATAAAGCAAACCTTTATCAGATACCATACAAGAACATGGTTAGGTTCATGTTCGAGATGCCTGATGACCCATCATTTGAAATGCTCTATGCTAATCTTAAAGCACAGGACACAATATCATTCTGGTCTACGAGTTTCATTCGTGGAACTACCATAGATAACAGTATAGTCTTAGTGGATGAATCAGAGAACTTAAACTTCCACGAACTAGACTCCATCATTACACGTCTAGGAGTTAATAGTAAGATTGTATTTGCAGGTGACGCTGCACAAACTGACTTGACAAAAGCCCATGAGAAAACTGGTATCATGGACTTTAAAAAGATTATTGATGACATGGAAGAATTCGAGGGTATCGAATTTGGAATTGATGACATCGTTAGATCTGGTCTAGTCAAATCGTATTTGATTAGTAAGATGAACCTTGGACTTTAAGCACTTAAATTTACATAACTTTCCAGAGTTAAAAGCAACAACAACTAAACAGGGTAGGAGGTATCAGGTTGAGGATACTTTCTACCCTTCTGTCACAACTGTGATCGGACATTCTAAAAAGAAGTCTATCATGGAATGGAGAAATAGAGTTGGTGAGGAAGAAGCAAATAAGGTAACAAAACGTGCAACAACACGTGGTAATAAGTGCCACAAACTTGCGGAGTTGTACCTTAAAAACGAAGATATTAGTAGGTATAAAGACGACCCACTATCCATGGGGTTATTTTACCAGATCAAACCCCACCTAGATAGTATTAACAATATACATGCTCTCGAAGCACCCCTTTCTAGTAAGGTGTTAAAGTTAGCAGGTCGAGTGGATTGTATTGCTGAGTATAAAGGAGAACTTGCGATAATAGATTTCAAAACATCAACTAAGACGAAACGTGAAGAATGGATACACGACTACTTTGCACAAGAGACAGCTTATGCTATAATGTTTCAAGAGCTAACTGGTCTTATGGTCAAGAAGCTCGTAACCATTATCGCCTGCGAAACAGGCGAACCTCAATTATTTGAAATTTATGACAAGTTTAAGTATGCTCGCAAACTTAAAGGATACATTGATGCCTACCGAGAAGCATATGGCGAGTGGTAAGATAGATGAAGTCTTTGAAGAAAATTTTATGACTGCTGCGAAGTTCTCAGTAGAAATAGAAAAGATAGTCAAAGATAGTAGTCTCAATTATATCGAAGCTGTAGTACAGTTTTGCGAAGACAAGAATATAGAATTAGATGGAGTTAATAAACTTATCTCCAAACCATTAAAAGAGAAATTAAAATACGAGGCACAACGTCTAAATTTTATGAAACGTACCTCAAGAGGTCTATTGAAACTGTGACAGGTTTTGAAGTTTACAAGATGTACCTTGCTCTGAAACTTCATTTTACTTCCAACACCTATGACTATTTTCAATATGGTGGAAATGCTAAGGCATCACAGGTTTCTTTTGACCAAAGAAGAGATAAGTTCTTTTTTGTCAAACTATCAAGGAAGTTCAAGGACTTCGAGTTACGCGAATTTTTTGTAGCAAATTTAATCGCAGAGGATAAGGTATATCCTGCAACCCTAGTCAGAGAAGGTGCCAAGAATTATGCTGAGTATACCAAACGCAAACAGGCTCTGAGTTATCACTTCAAGGAGGATGTGGCAACACTGCATGAGATGTGTAATAGGTTCGATGATCTATTCAAAGTTACATCAGTACACCCACCCTTGCTAAAAGCACATTTAGGTGGTAGAATATGTTTGGAGACACTTACCATATTCAATAAGATCTTCCAGTTCATCCCTCAGTTTGATAAACAAATCAAAGAGGAGATAGTCTGGACACCCTTAAAGAATAGGGTAGTGAAATACGACCCATTCCTAACAGTGGATATGGGTAAATATAAGAAAATAGTAAAAGCACAGTACTTATGAGTAAATTCTTCAGATCTGAAATTGTCCAGAAAGAACTCGAAAAGATGCAAGAACTGTATCTTGAGATCAATCGCATGGGACTTGTATTAAGTGTGGACGAGAAACGTGATCAACTTCAGAAGATGTTGGAACTCATAAATGTACAGCAGACTATGTACATGCGTGTTACATTATCTGAGGATCCTGACGCAAAACAGTTAGTTCAGCAAGTCAAACAGGCAGCAACCATGCTAGGTATGCCACCTGCTGACATAGGACCTCAATTTTATGACACATTGAAAGAAAATGTACGCAAAATGATAGACCAGTTACCTAAATAATTCCATGCCTTTATTAATCATCATCGGTGGATCCTCAGCAATCGGAGTTGCGATTGCACTTTACATACTTCGTAAATATAATCCACATAACTGATGAAATTAACGCAAGAAGTAATCGACCAAATACAGGAAGCGATGAACCATACTAAGAAGAATGGAGACATCAACTGGGTCGATGGAGACGACATAGATGTCTGTCTCGCAGGAACATTTGCTGCTGACAGGTTCATAGTTATTCATAACAGAACCAAAAGTAGCACGTCAAAACACAATTTTATCAAATGAGATTAGCCGTACTCTGCTCTGGAAATGGATCAAATTTCGAGAACATAGTGCGAACGTGCAGAAGTGACGAAGTTGTGTTGATGATCCATAACAAAAAGAAGTGTGGAGCAGCAAAGAGAGCAGATAAGTTAGGAATACCTCATTCTTATATTGAGTCGACTGACGAAATCAACATGATCAGACTTATTCAAGCATGGAATGTAGACCTGATAGTATTAGCAGGTTGGATGCGAATCGTTACAAAAGATTTTATTGACGCATTTCGTGGTAGAATAATTAATGTACACCCTTCACTTTTACCTAAGTATAAGGGGTTACATGCAATAGAACAGGCAATGGACGCAGGTGAAACTGAGACTGGTGCAACTGTTCATTACGTAAACGAAGAACTTGATGGTGGTGAAATCATCATCCAGTCTAAAGTACCCATTTTACATAATGACGATATTAAATCACTCACGAAGGCCATACAGAGACGTGAGTACGCAATCCTACCAGAGGCTATTAAACATGTTAAGCACAAATTACAGGAACCGAATAGTGGATATCTGTTGCAGGATGATATCTACCGATGGGACGGTAGAATTAAAAGAAAGGATTTGGATGAACAAACTATGCCAACACAATAAATCTGCGAATGCCCTAGCGGGTGCCTTATTATGCCCTGATTATATACCTCACGAATATGAGCAATGAAATTATCCCACTGTTTTCTACTCCCATATATAAAACCTCAGTAGAGGTTCCTGACGTAGATGCAGTACTGAAGACTATACCATACGAACCATATCCAGATAATAGCGGATACTCAAGTAAAGATACGAAGATATTAAATTCAGAACCTTTTCAAGCAATAAAAGCAATAATTGATCAACACATGAGTATGTACTGTTTCGAGTTACTTAAACTCGCTAACTGTCGTATTGTACATTCTCAATCTTGGATTAACCTCCACAAACCAGGTAACTATTCACCGAAGCACTACCATAGTAACTCATGTTACAGTGGTGGTCTTTATCTTGATGTACCTGAGGGTAGTGGTGGATTAGTATTCAATGCATCACATACACAGTCAACATACTGTACAAGTACGGTCAAACCACTCACGATGGAAGGTAACATCTTTAATGCCGACCGATGGGGATTTGATGTCAAGAAGGGAGATCTACTTCTCTTTCCTTCACACCTCATGCACGAGACTGATGTGAACAACACAAATAAGAACCGTTACATGGTGGCATTTAATTATTTCCTTGATGGAAAGATAGGAGATAACACACGTGTACTGAACATCAGAGTAACATGACGTTCATCGAGGAGTATCAACTCGATCCAAAACTTTGTGATGATTACGTTGAGGTATTTAAAAGAGCAGCATCAGTTGGACTATGCAAACCAGGCGTATCAACTAAGGGTCTCAACCGCAATGTAAAAGCAAGTACAGATTTCTATCTAGGTGACGCTGACAAGATCGGTGCACCTTTTAG
>VTLG01010389.1_pt1 | contig 14861 bp, 26 predicted proteins | sample 4694571 | NCBI WGS metagenome assembly VTLG01 (sample SAMN12604809, study PRJNA352737) | marine metagenome | biome: ENVO:00000447; feature: ENVO:00000209|ENVO:00000569|ENVO:01000036; material: ENVO:00002151; isolation source: viral sequences binned using virsorter ...
TGAAACTCTCAAGACGGCTGACCTAGTAGGACAGACCTTCTCGATAGACAGTGTTCGCCTAGTCACTACTGAGAACGGCGACCGTTACATCGGTGAGATAACCGTAGACGGTTCATTAGAGGAGGCATGGCTTTCAGGTTCTAAGCTACACCAGCAGGTTGCTGTCCTTGAGACACATGGTCTACCTCGTACCGTCCTTCTAACGAAGGGTGACGGTCAGTTCGACCCGTATCTCTTAGAGGTCAAATCCTGATACCATACGCGCCCATACAGCGCCCGGACACATACTCATGGGGGAGTGTGTACCTAACGCCGTTTAAGGGGCTACAACAGCCTCTTAGACGGTTATTTTCTCCTAAGTCCGAGCCACCAATAACTACGGCCTGTGGCTTTTTTCTTTTTAGGATTCCAAAACATCCCTGCTCCTCTTTCGGCATACCAACGATAACCCTTTCCGGGTTCAACATATTTTTCTCCTGTTCTAACTTGTTTTTTCACTTTTGAAGCTGCTCCACGACCAATCCACACATCTCTTGAACCCCCATAGAGATTAATGGTTTTCTTCTTAGCCATCTAAAACGCATCCCTCGCAGCCTTAGCACTGTGGAACAGATAAACACCAGTCAGAACGGTCAGTGTAACAACCACTATCCCGGCCACGACATCAGGTTCGCGCCCAGAGAGTTTTGCAGCCGCAGCATCGTAAGCTCCGTCCAATCCGTCAACGATAGCCCCTCCTAGTCCTCGAACCACATCGAGTGTAGCGTTAGCAAAAGCATGAGCAACATCAACAACCTCGTCACCAATAGCGTCTAAGGCATCAACCGCTGCATCCTTAGCTTCGTCTACGGTTTCACCTACCCATTCCCCCACGAAGCTGTCTGAAACTACGTCGTAGCCTCTAGCTACAACTTGTCCGTTCGGGAGGTAGGTTAGAGCGACTCTGATTTTACTCATTCACTTCCGCCCCCCATGTTTAGGCCGGTACGACTTACCCTTGATTTTGATTGGAGTATGTCCCGGCGACTTCTTGAAGACTCCGTGAATGTTCCCATAAGCTGCCCACCGTTTGTAAGCCGCCTTCGACTTGAAGTGCATTGTCTTCTTACGAACCATCACTTCATCCCTCCTACCCTAGCACTAACCTGAGCAACCTTCATCGCAAAGCCAGCAGCCAGTCCGAAGAACATGATGGGTACGAAGACCATCGCTGTCCCTTTGGCGATTCCGAGCGTCCAGTAGCCCGCGACGTTGAGTATTTTGTCAGAGTCTTCGAGAGCCATTTACTTCACCTTTTGCGGAATTGTAATTTCCATTTACCAGCACCTCTCATTATGCGATATAGCCCGGGATTTTGTTTGACGCTGGCTTTCATTGATGCGGGTGGTTGGTCAACCCCTGACGCGAGGGATTTTTCTACCGTACTCCATAGACTCTTTTTCTTAGGCATCCTCTCACCACCGCTTCTTCATCATCCAAAGCGCACCGACAACAGCCACCAATCCAATCAATTCAAAGTTCTCAAACAGAGGCTTACTAGGAGCGGCAACCACCGCTGCGCTAGTATCGCTAACATCAGGCTCACTCACCACCGACACAGGTTCTTCTTCGACCACTATCTCAGGGTCTAGGTACTGCTGCTTTTCAGTAGTGAGAGCTTCGGTAGCATCCATCCCCGACATACCAAAGTCACTAACGAGCATCCCGTAGGCTGCGTGATAAGAAATGACATTGTTATGGTACGCCTGTACCACTCGTGCAGAATCGGAATAGACTACGCTAGGAACATATTGAACGGGTTGTGTAATAATCTGCCCCGGCTGTCCTGAGCTAACAGGTTCGACATATTCTCTATCACCTGTCGTATAGGCTATCAGAGGCTCGTCAATTAACACCGACTGTTGAACTGGTACGGGTCTACCGCCCCCTCCGAGTCCCATGTCGTAAGCCATCAATACCGCCTCCCCGTATGCCTCTTGCGCTTCGACCGCCTCCTAGAAGTGGCAGCCTTCCGCTGCGCAGCAGCCTTCGTCTTATACTTCCGCTTGAGGGTCTTCCCGGTGACATAGCTAACGACCTTCCAGCCGCCCTTGACCTTCTTGACGGGAGGCATTCACTTCTCCCTCCCATAGATTTTCCAATCGTCGCCCGTCGTTCTTGATTTATCTTGGGTAAGTTTGAATGACCATTTCTTACCGAATCTTCTTTGAAGATTCTTCAAACCCCATGCTGCCTGAGCTTTAGGGAAACCAAACGAGGTGAATCTTTTCTTAGCCATCAGAATTTACCCCCTCTCGCGTAATACAAGCGTACCTGCTTGCGCGTAAAAATCCTACCCGAAGGACTACGGAAGCGATTGACACCAATTTTAGTAAAAGGCATCTCACTTACTCCTGTAATACAATGCAGCGATGATAATAACAATAATCCAATCTTCCTGTGACATCAAACCAACCCCCCTTCGATTCCTACTTCAAGTCCAAGTGTTGCACCAGCCACCGCGAGGATAGCTCGCCCGAGCTTCAAGAGCATATCCAGTTTAGTTACCAGTTCGAGATGTGACCGTTCGAGATAATTTACCCGTTCCTCAAGAGAGCTAACATCTTCTTCAACCCGAACAATCCTCTCGCGGTTACTCGCTACAGTCGGATTCACCATCTCATTCAGCCCCTTCGGGTTTATCGTATTCAATCCACGCATCGTGAGCGTCATTAGCATTATCGCCCGGAAAGTTCTGAGGTAAATCACGAAGGAAGGAGCGATAGTCTACCCATTCCTGAGCATCGGGTCTATCGGGAACTACGCGCCAGTCGCTCTCATCTAAGAGTCGGTCCCTCTCGCCTCTCAATTGTTCCCATGTTGCGTCTTTAGTTCCTTGTTCAAGGATTTCCCCGTCACCATTAATTACGTATTTTCTGCTAATTAACATAATTTCACCATTTCATCCACACCAAAATATTCCCAAACGAGGGTACAATAGATAAGTCGGATTGTGTGACCGACGCAGGTAACGCTGCTGATACAGGGGTTTCCTGCCACGCTGCGCGTAGATTGGTAGCACTACCTACCGTGTTTAATCCTAATCCGGTTACGGAAGTCCCTCCCCGCTGCCATATATACGGGTTTTCTACTGCTTCGGTTTTACAGGTGGCTAACCAATATTGGGTTCCCCGCGTTACCGAAATCTCGCTTGAAGGCACTGTTTCGGTTATATCTCCGTCCGAGGCTTCTAAATCGAAAGTAAAGACCCCACCAATTTTTGAATCAGGTACTCCGTTATTATCTGAATAAACTCCTACTTCTAATGTAGAAGTGCTGCTCGCGGTAGCAGCAATATGTATTGTCATTTCGGCTATGTTACCAGTGTTAGGAGATATGAATGGTTGGTAGAGCGGATGGTCATTTGAACTCATCGCCCAATTTGAAACACCAAGCGCGGAACCGATAGTAGGGCATTGTGTGTAATCCCATCCATAGTCAGCATCATACCCGCTAGAATAAGGTGGGAGTTCGATGTTATATTCGTTACCTCCACCTCCGCCACCCGCTTCCGCCCAAGCTGTTGTACCATCCGTCTGAGCTGTCAGGACGTAGTCGTTTGTACCTGTTACTACTGTCGGGAGAGCGTAAGCCCCATTGACTTCAAGATTTGTAACTTTTAGTAACCCCGAACCGTCCGGCGCAATTTCGATGCTTCCGTTTACACCGTCCTCTATTGTAATCGTGCCAGAATTAGTTCCGGCATTTGTGCTTAGAACTAAATCGTCGGTTCCGAGTGTTGATAACGCGCTTTTGACGCTAACGCGAGAACTGTTAATTGACATCATTTGACCGCCGGCTGCACTTAACGAAATCTCGTTAGAGCCTGATTTATACATTCCATTTTGAGCGTTGGAACTGAAATTGAAAGTAGGGTCAGCTGCCGAACCATCACCGACTTTGACTTGGTTATTTACAGTAATTGAACTACCATCAAAAGTGAAGTTTGCAGAACCGGCAAAAGAGCCAGCATCGTTGTATTGTACTTGGGTCGTACTTCCGCCGGGTGAACCTCCCCCTCCCGCGTCCGCCCAAGCCGTTGTCCCATCTGTCTGTGCGGTAAGGACGTAATCGTTTGAACCTGTTACTACTGTCGGGAGAGCATAAGCCCCATTGACTTCAAGATTTGAAACTTTGACTAATCCCGCACCATTCGGCGCAATATCAATAGCCCCATCTACGCCCTCTGTTATTGTAATAGTTCCTGAATTCGTTCCTGTATAAGTGTTGAGAACAAGGTCGGTTGCGCTGCTAGTAGTTACTTCGTTTTTACTTCCTCCTGACCCAATCCGATTAGAACCTGCTTCAACATAACTGAAAACATCAAGAGTACCACTGGGGGCGTCAACTGAGAAGTTGGCACTATCTGATATTGTGTCAGTGCCGGTCCAGTATGCAAGATTGTTGGCAGAACCCGTACCTGTAACATCGCCTTGGTCTGCATCAATCGTGAGGGTGCTTCCTGCTCCAGCATCTGTCAAGGTAATTCCTGTCCCTGCTGTTAAGACTCTCTCGTCGGTGAGAGTCCCGTCAACACCTAGCACAACATAGGAAGCATCTGTTGGAGCGCCTCCGCCCGCTGGTGTCTGCCACGAACAAGTCCCATCACCATCTTCGCGGAGGAACTTGGTTCCTCCCCCTTCGCCTGTCGAGATTACTGCTGTGCCTTCATAGTTCGTGACGGTATTTGAGGCAACATCAATCGTCTTATTGGTTAGGGTTTGTGAATCGGTAGTTCCGACGATAGCACCTGTCGGTATTCCTTTACCACCGTCTTTGATTAGTTTTCCCGTCGTACCGTCAAACAAGACTACCTGAGAGTCTACCGCACTACTGGGTCCGACGACATCACCGTTATTATCAGCATCGAAGGTTACAGTAGTCCCTGTAACCGAAGTAGTTACGCCTGTACCACCAGTGAAGGTAAATGTCCCTGATGTCGTAATTGCCGTTCCGGTTCCTGAATCGGCAGCAGCAGTAATACTTGTGACCGTACCGCTACCTCCACCTCCACCAGTGGTAACTTTAGCTACATTGCCAGCAATAGAAAGAGTTCCGTCAGTGACTTCAATCGTTGTAATAGGACGACCTGTAACACTCCCGCCATCATCTACATCAGAAACCGTTAGAGGTGGGGTTACGGGACCACTCATTCAACCAGCTCCTACTGGTCTACTCCGAAGACCGCTACCTCAAGAGTTGAATCGCCTCCGCTGGCAGCAAACCACCACATTTGCCTCTGCCCCAAAAACCCAATTTCGGGGCCACAATCGAATACGAGCATGACACCAGCCGGTAGTGTGAGATATGCGTTGCCAGCCGTAGCTGCGAGAACATCGCTTCGGTCCTGTCCGATGAGGATGGGATTAATTCCCGTATTTTGTAAAATAATCTTCCCGGGGCTTGTAATTCCCACATCTATCCCCGTAGGAGTATCTGCGGTTAATGTCCCTATGCGAGTAATCCTCATACTACCACCTCAAGAGGGGGGCGAGTGTGGGGTTCCATCCCCTCACTCATCTCTTCCCCCTCCTTTGACGCATTCAGTTCTGTGCGCCACTCGCAGCTAGTACGGACTTGGCGGTGTTGGTTGGAACCGATTCTGTTTGTACCTGTGCGGGTGCGGGCTTACCGGCTATTGGCGAAGTCAAGACAGGGGTAACGCTGAGTGTGTTCGCTGCGTTGGCTGTTATCTGCATCCGTAGGTCGTCTGCAAGTGAGAGCTGGTATAGCGGAATAAAGACCTGCCCGAGCAAAGCCTGACCGAATTGAAGACCGGCGGTAGTAGCCGGGTCCATGAATTCAACTCCGTTGTAAAGGTCGCCATTTAGGAGCCTCCACATATCAATATCCATCGCGAAATCTGACTGTGATACAATACGCACATCAGTTATCTCATCCGCCGCATCTTGGTTGGTTTGTAGAAGAACGCCAGCCAGTGTACCGGGTACATTCTGAGGTACTCGGCAGACAACCTGCTGAGTCGTTGCTGTGTAAGGAGCGGTTGTAGCGGCTCCGAGTGTGGTCGTCGTCTGCATAGCTGGATTATAGCGAATCCAAAACTCAGTCGAGGCAGCGGTAGGTGCGCCACCTGCGCCGGTTAGTGCAGCGAAGCCTAGAGAGTATTCTAGGCGGCTGATACCGGGAGCTATGTTGCGTCCCACAGGCACACGGATGAAATACTCACGGCCAGTGCCGCCAGTGTTCACATCAACCGAGCGACCGGGGCCGAGGCTGTTTAGAAGGTAGCCAAAGGTTCCGCACGCGTTGTTTGCGTTGTCGCTGATTGAAGCCTGATAGTCCCACACGGTTTCACCGTTGAGAACAAATCTTAGCGAATCTATGATATTACTGGTGTCCGCCGATATATCGGCAGCAGCGTTCAAAGTGAAAGCGAAGCGAACTATAATTTCGTCCACAGCTCCACCGGGAATATTCATCCCCGCGTTATAGGTTGCGGCAGCTACTACCGGAACCGAGGCTGCCGAGGTATCAACTAGGGTGTATCTTACACCTCCGTTACTCATACCTAATCACCTCTTACTGATAGCTTGCTCTACCGCAGCACCGGGGCCGCGCAATAGAGCGAAACCGATACTCAGGCCAATTGCTAGTCCGGCGTAGTCGAGAAGACCATCTGCCGTAAATCGTGGTAGTGGAATCATTATGCGCTCCCTCCACTACCGATTCTTGCATCTACTTTTTGGGTTATCGTTTGTCCGTCGAATAGGTACGTGCTCAAACCATTACTTATTGCGAGCACCGTAATCACTCCCGCGCTGACTCCGAAGCCACCCATCACACTGTTAAAAAATGTCATTGATTCCCCGGCCATTTCTCATTCAATATAAGACGGGCGGTGTATCCAAAGGCTCTAAAAGGATGAATTAGTCGCCGATATTATGGCACAACGCAAACCCCATCAGACACCCTACAAAATGAATCAGAGACTCAACACAATATGGCGAAGCGGCGACCGCGATGAAGGCTCATTCAAACATGTTTTATACGGCATCAAAGCTCTTTTCGCTGGTAAATCTTGGACTCAGGCGCAGGACTATCGAATGGGTTCGTCAAAGAAAACATCCTATGGTGTACCTTTTGGGGCACAACCGCGAAAAAAGTGGGTTAAGATTGAGAAAATTAGGGACGAACTAGGCACAAAAGAATTCAAAAAGTTAGTTTATGATACTCCCGATTGGGGCGAATCAATCGGTATTTATACCAAAAAGAGGTAAATTTGTATGACCCGTCGCCCTCGATGTGACCAGTGCCAGCAATTCATGTACGGGGTTGAATCCCGTCTTCCTCCACCCGGTGAGGTGTCAATCCCTATGTCTAAATGCTCGCGCAAGCGCGTAGGATGGATTTGCAGGAACGGCTGCTCAATCAAGTCTGAGCTGTCTTGGGTTCCACCTGCGAGCCCTCCGTGACATCAATCGGATTCATCAGTGTTGCCTGTTGGTCAGTCACAGAAAACCACACGAAAGAATAGGGCTTCTCTCCCATCTTCTCAAGGTAGCCTTCGGGGTCGAAGCCATACCTGACCATCGCGTCGCGGTGATAGAGCTTGACTGGCATCGAGAAGAAAACGATGTAGGAGGTTGAACCCTCCAAGTCCTTCGAGAAAACCATCTGATGCGAAACTGCGACGAACCTGATACCCTTCGAGCGACCTGTTAGGGCGAGCCTTCTGAAAGACTGGCTGGCGGCTCGCCGGGATTGAATGAAGGTCTGAGCATCATCAACAACAATCGTGCAGGTGAAGTCAGGGTTAGCATTGCGAATAGCAAACAGAGTGTCAATGCAGTAGTCAACCTCGGCCTCGACATAATCAGGGTCAGGATAAACAACAGCCGTCCGATTTTTCCGAAGGTGCTTCTCTAAGCTCTCGGCTCCGATTGGTGGGCTCTTGTCATAGAGGCTCATTTCGTGTTTGGGGCAGATATAGACCATCCGATAGTTAGGGTCTTTGTGAGATTTCATGAAGTCCCGTAGGCTGTGTTTAAGCCAGTAAGACTTGCCGCTGCCGGGTCTGCCCACCACCATGCTCGTAAGAGCCTTAAAGTCGGGCTTAAAGGCGTCATTCAGCCGACTCATCGTCTTCCGGCTCCTCGGCTTCTACTTGAGGCTCAGGATTACGAAGTAATTGAAGCTCGGCCTCTAACGAAGCCACCTTCGACTTCAAGGGATGAACGAAGGTCTTCGCCTTCTCGTCCCTGTCGGGCTTCTCGACCTTCTTAGTTTTCTTTGCCTTCTTCGCCTTCTTAGGTTTCACAGGCTCAGGCTCAGGTTCATCAGGGCGAAAGAATATGTCGAAGAAGCCGGGCATCATTCCCACCCGGTGACTACTCTCAACACTACTTCATAGCAAGCAGCTTGAGGCAACCTATCAAGGTTATCAACATCTAAATCATGTACGCTCAAGTCTATATTAGCTCTAACTGAATAAAGTTGTAAATCGGCCCAAATTATCCATAAATGATAAGTGGAGTAAGGAATTTCATGGTCGGCGATTTCGTATGCTCTACCCCATTCGTCGCCGTGCGGATTCGGGTATAGGTTATCGGAATTGTCACGCATTTCATAATGTTCTTCTTTAGCCACTTCGCTCACACCGAGAAGCCATGATTTAGCTGTGTCTGTGTCGGGATAAGGCAAACTCGCCAGTTCACACGCTCTCTTAATCATCATAATTTGATTAGGGCTATAATCAGTCATTCCACATCCCCCGTAAAGTCCTCTATGGTAATCTCAGGCTGACGCCTGTTCTTAATCCATTTGCCCATAACAGGCATTCGCTCTAGTAATCTCCCTATTCTTCCGCCCGTAGCACCCTTGAAAGGCGACTTGTCGCTCTCAGCATTGATGCGCACGATAGGAGCCCCAAACCAGTAGCCATTAGCTACAACAGCAACCTGAGTCGGACCGACAGCCATTCCAATGCTAATTCCATTATCTGCCAACGCCTCCTCGGTAATATTGGAAATCCAGTCGTAGTCGGTTTCGGTATGAACAATCGGTGTCGCCTCCGGGTCTTCCAGCATCATTCGGCGATACTTGGTCAAGGCATAGTCGCCGGTGCGGTAGCCTATCTTGAGGATGGCCGTGTTAGTAGCTCTGGCTGCTTCAATCTCCTTCTTGCTCATCTTGCCGCGAGGCTTCGAGGCTGGTCTAATCTTCTTGAGAGGGGAGGGGATTACTTCGGCCGTGTCCTCGATGTCATAGTCATCATAAGTCACCCATGCGGTGTCAGGGCTTGCAGCCTCCTCGACAACCACCTCCGGCTCGACTGTCGCCTCGACCGTCGGCTCCTCGGCTACGAAGCCATTGGACTCATTCTCGACAGCCTCTTGCTCCTCTAGGGTCTTGCTACGCTTCCACGCGCCCGCGCGAGTCTTGTATTCCTTACCGTCATTGGCGAGCCATACTTCATTGCCGTCTTCACTTGTTCCTTTGGTTGCGTATTTTCCCATAATTACTCCTCCTCATCCATCGGCGGCCATAGCACATACAATGCATCGTCTTGACTGACCCCGAAGTCCTCCTCCATCCTACGCAGAGCGTGGTTGAAGGCGAGCTGACCGGCCTTGAAGGCGGCGACTATATCCCCTGCTTCGACATACTCGCCAGTCCCTTCAATGTCAATCTTGTTAGGCCCACTGGTCATGCTCATGGACTCACCTTGTTATGTCTGTTAGGTTGACATCCACACTTCCCGCAGGTGTCAATTACCCCATCCACACATCGCGGACAGAATTGACAAAACTTAGTCGAGAGGATATGTTCACACGGCGCACATACGAAAACGCCCCATCGTTCTTCACCAGCATCCGGCTCTTGACAAAACTCGCACTCGGTCATGATAGAGCCTCCCAATCGCATGAGCGTGACATACAACGGACCTTCTTGATTGAGGGACCGATTCCGTCGAGATGGAATGAAAGCATCGCATAGCCGCATTCGGGGCAATCGTGGTCCCACCACTTTTTGCGAAGCGGTTGGGCGTCTATCCAGCGTTGCACCGTCTTAGGACGGATAGGCATCGTATGAGAGCTGTTCATTCTTCCTCGTCCTTCGCTCTAAACGCTATCATCACTTCGTCATTTTGGTACACAATATTGTATTTCTTTTCTACTATTTCTTCATCGGTCATTCAAACACCAGCCGCCCCATCAATTGCCGCACCAGTCTTGGCGGCGATGAGTCGAGAAACAACAGGATGATTGATAGTCGAAGCGTAGGCGATGTCGAGAGCAACAGGAATCTCAGTGCCGTTAGTATCACGCTCCTCGTTGTAATAGAAGACGAATAGACTGAGTCCTAGAAGAAGTGCGGGAACCTCGCCTTCCGGCTTCCATCCAAGTGAGGTCAGGCGGCTCATCAGACCCGCGCTAGGGGTTGCAGCCGAAGCTAGCAGGTCGTCAATCTCACCCTGAACTTCCGAATCGGCGAGGAAACCCACGACTTCACCCGATACTCCGGGGCTCTTGAGGGTTTCCTATTTTGCTGATGCGGTAGGAGGCTATACTTCCCCGATTTCCGATTCTAATGATGCGTGGATGATTACGAAGAATGTTTCCTACTATCTGAGGGTTCAACCAGTAGCTAGTTTGTCTGTCGAGCTGGTAACATAGTTCAGCCGCGCCTAACTCCCCTGCGTTACGAAGTATGCGCTCGGCCTTGAGTCGGACCTCTGCACGGCGGCGGTGTCTATTCACGATAGAACCTCCGAGAGCGTTTGGTAGTGATGAGAGGGGTTCCGGGTTCTAGGTTGCGTCGGAGTCCTTCGTAGAGTGAAACTACTGTGCGGTGAGTTTGTTCTTTGGTCAAGTCACCGGCGTTTGGTAGGTAATTTCCCTTGTCGTCACGAACCCTTACTCCCTTGTGTTTGACTAGGCGACGGCTTCCGTCGCTGTCTAGGTGAAGGTAAGCTTTGGGTTCCCAATACACAGCGGTATGAATTGGCTCCGAGGTTTCTAATTTCCATTCTGAAAGGTCATCACCTATCGGGATTGCAGCCTCGAAATCTGCGGCGTTGTCTAAGCTCATGTGAACTGAATCGGTGTCACAGTAGACAAACCCTTCTCCGGCGGCTAGAATGCCACGCATTAGCCTCTCCCGGCCATACGAGAGAATGAACGAGGAGAAGCCAAACCATTGAGAGGAAGGAGGGCGACGCATCGCCCCATAGTCAAGCAGGTACGGCCACTGACACTTAGCCCCATCATGGAATCGAAGTTCATACCTCTCATGATAATCTTCTTTCTCCTGAGCCTTACGAATTTCTTCATCACCCTCTATGCGGTCAGGTCGGGACTTAATGCCGAACCTTCCGAAAAGAGCGTTCATCAAAAGCTTGCAGAGAACCTCGGCAGGGTCGCCCTTCTCCCTCATTTCCATACGCAAGTCGTAGATACGTCGAACATAGGTCTGAAACGGTCGGATTCCCTCGGCTCCTATCAGGTCACGGATTTCCGTAATGACATAACCGAGTTCAAGAGCCAGCCTCAATTCTGGTCCACACATCCAGCCGTCGTACTCGGTAGCCCTCCAATTCTTACGACCTTGAGAATCAGACCCCGGAAGCATGGCCGGGGTATCTTCGTGAGGAGCCATAATAGACACGTCAGCAGCGCACACAAGGGTGTCGGAGGCTAGAAGGGACCGGAGAGTCGAAACAGACGGCCCATAGCGACGCAAACGGGTCAAATCGGGGAATAACTCGTCGTGCATGACTGATGGGTAGAGGGAGTTGGCATCATACGACACAATATTACTCACAGCCTCGCCGGGGGTACAGGCAACCTGAACCCTCCCGCCGTGTTCTGCTTGGCGGAAACATTCGTTGAGGACCGCACGGCAAGAAGCCATCTTTCTCTCTCGCTTTCGCGCATCGGTCCATATCCAGTTCTCCGGCCATGACCCCTCCATCTCGCACCAAGTACGGTATGCCATACTAGCGACGGTGAGAGGGAGCTGGATGGATTCAGGGTTAACTCCGCATAGGTTGGCGTAGAGAATACGAAGTCGCTTGAGGACGGCGGCGAGTATCCGATTATCTAAATGACAGTATTCAATATCTTGCTCAGTGATTCCGCGAGGGGTTCCATCAATGAAGGCTTGAGGAGTAATTCCTTTTTCCATTCCTACGGAAACTGCTATGTCAGAGAGGGGTAGAGAAAGAAGGTGTTTGCTATCTCGGTACTTGACCCCTGAATTGACCCACTCGCCGTCACCTCCACTCACTCTGCTACCATCCTTAGACACGAAATATCTAGGCTCTAACTCAAAGATACGAGTCCCGCTGGCGACCTTCCGGGCGTTATATAATTCAAGTGGGGTATACAGAGCTAGGGTGTCATACCTACTTCCATTGTGAGCATAGACTATGCAAGGTGCTTCCGATTCGAGGAAGTCACGCAGGGCTTCCTTTGAGAAAAAGACACGCTCCTCCCCGGTGTTTACATTGTGGGTACAACCGAATGCAAAGGCGGTCGCGTCTAGTCCCCACGTTTCTATGTCGAAGGCGAAAACAGTTTCTCCCTTGTTCGCTAGGGGTTTGCTGGCGATGATTCGGTGTTTATCCCACTGGCCGGGCAAACCGACTAGATGTTTGAATTGAGAGGAAGGATATGTTGTTGTCACGCTTCCATACCTCCCCGTTTTCGTGCAGCGTATGAACGGTTGATATACTGTATGATTTCCTTTCGTCGCCCCTTTGGACGGCTAGGGAACGGTCGTCCGGTAACGGAGGGAGGGGCGAATGGTAGTTTCTTTGCGCCCTTGTAGGAGTGTTTGGTGCTATGAAGCGAAATACCATAATTATCGAGGGGTTCTCTCGGCGGCATCTCTCCTTCATACTCAGGTAAGGAAAGGAGCTGTTCTACACCGTCAGCACTGAACGCAATTGCCTCTAAACCGGGATAACCTCGCATCCCTAATCTCATCAATTCATCGGGGTCGAAATACAACATATCCACACGGTGAGAGAAAGCCTTCATTCCTTCATTCATATTATCGAACATAGGAGTGTTAATCCATGAAGGGAAGGTTTCAAAATAGGTAAAACCTCCTTGTTCTCTCCTTACAAGAAACATAACATAAGCCTGAATCTGAGCCATACCAGTTATTGAAAAAGGTGGGGCGATTCCGAGATAGGGGTCCGGTTCTTCGATGGTGGTATAGGGTCGGAAGTACCGATTGAGATTGGTTTCTTCCCCCTCCTTGATAGTGAACTGCGCCAGCCTTCGGACAGAGCGGCGGATATTCGCGGGCTTCCCCTTGTAGTCTAATTTTCTGCCAATGTGAGTGCGTCCAGCGGTGTCCTCCGCAGCGTACATCTCAGCTAGTTTGCGACGGGCTTCGGCCATCACGCGTGGCGAGTCGTAGTCAACACGCCGCGCCATGCCGAATCATTCCCATTGACGGGCTATGAGGATTATGTAAGATTCGCTCATGCTATCCGCTCTACTCGCTGGTACACGGTCGCGCACTGATGGCAACGGCGCACTATGATGTGATGAAGTCGGGCTTCTTCGATAGGCACTGTTTCGAGTACCTCGGTGTTAGTGTGTGAGCAGGGTACTGGCTGAACTTTTCTCCGTTCTTGTTCTAGTTTTAAGAAGCTAATTTCGCCCTTCTCCCAAAGTCTAAAGATTAATTCCTTCCCCTCTTTCAACGGCACGCCCTCATCAATCAACATCAAAAGTACTGCTGTCGCATTTTGTTTGGCCAACACATTTTGTTTGATGCGGGTACGCGACTTAGACATCAACACACCTTCGACTCAGCTACATCGTCGCGCTTTGCGATGTAAGTTACAATGGCTCTAATGTCGTCGTTGAGCGAGTGAAACTCTAACATGAACTCGTCTAGTCCGGGTTCCTCCTCAAGAGTGTTGAGTCGGTTCTCCGTGTTGGTAGCTTTGCTCTCAAGGGTAGCGATTTTCACTTGGAGTTCAGCTACCTGAGTTAGTAGGGTAGCCCATGCGTCGTCGGTGGGGGCTTTGGCGCTCATTATTACCACCATCCCCTAACAATTTCAGTGTTACAGTCAGGACAAATATCGCCAACCCAAAAATATACCTCGCGACCGTCGGCCGTAACCCTAATTGGCACATCGTTCGCCCAATTTCTACATTCACACTTCATCAGTCCACCCCCCAGTGTTCAACCTTACAGGTCTTGCAGTAGTGGATAGGTTCTCCGAGCATAGAGCCAGTACGAGGCATCGAACCTCCGCAGGTGTCGCACTTCATCAGGGTCGCCTCCAATGGTCGCGGTAGCATCGGCAGTAACGGTCGTCGGAGGCTCCGCATAGGAGGCAGGAGTCAGGCATTGTAGCCACACTCCTTACACTCAACCGACCAAACATCTGGTGTCGCTTTCCAATTAGGGTCGGTAATAGATGGTCGAGGATTGAAGAGATATACTCGCCATGCCTTGCGGCATCCATTCGGGCAGCCCGGATGTTCCACCATATGACTCATGCGTTCACCTCCTCGTACATTTCTTCCAACATAACTTCGTGGAGTAATTCGCCTAAATGTTTGAAATCCCTACACTTCCTGTGTGCCTCAAGCAATTTCTGTCTAAGATGTTGGTCGCTCATGCGTTCACCTCGTATAGTTCCCATGAGGTTCCGGTTGAGTCGCACGTGACGCGGAGGAGGAGCTGGTCGGGCATTCAGTTCACCAATCCTCACTCTGATTCTTTCCACACCACATGCAGTAAGCGGGGATGATAACCTTCACATTCACAAGGGAGGAAGGCTTGTAACGGTATGTTACATCGTCACCACACTCTACGCATGGGGTTATG
>VTLG01013482.1_pt1 | contig 14859 bp, 31 predicted proteins | sample 4694571 | NCBI WGS metagenome assembly VTLG01 (sample SAMN12604809, study PRJNA352737) | marine metagenome | biome: ENVO:00000447; feature: ENVO:00000209|ENVO:00000569|ENVO:01000036; material: ENVO:00002151; isolation source: viral sequences binned using virsorter ...
TTGTTGGATTATTTTCTTTCCATTCCTGTAGATTATCAGTATGACAAACATCATTACAGTCTTTGCACCACATCATGTCGCTGTCACAATCATCTACTCTTTGGTAACATTCTCCATTCAGTACTACAACGTCATTTATGAATACCCAGACTTTCTCGGTGATAGCTATGCCTCCACAATCACTGCAACAAAGCATGTCTTCGTCTTTTATTTTCTGCATATCTCTCCTCATTTGTTCTGTTATTAGCATATTTCAAACCCTCCACTATCAATGCAAAACTCTGCAAACTCTTTAACATTATCAACATCAAAAGGGTAGTGCTTATTGAAATCCTTCTCATCAAGTTCTTCCTGCTCTTGCATATACTCAGCTTGATACTTAATTGTATCCCCTCTATGTATTGCAAGAAGAAGCGACTGCCCAAGTTTTTTTGCATTCTCTGCGTCAAGACCTGCTCCACTATTGCTATGTCCGTCTTCATATAACTTCTCTGAAATTATCCAGTCTATTGTATTGATATCGCCTTCAAGATAATAACAATAATCCCATAATGGTCTCCACCACCAACAGTTATTCCTAAAATAAACTCCTGGATTTGCTTTCTCAAAATCATCCCATTCTTTATGGTATTGGCCTTGCAGTTCCTCATCTTTATCAAGCTTTTTCCATTTCTCTTTTAAGTCCATATCCTTGTATTTATGATAAACTGGAAAGTCCTCTATTTTTTTATTAATTTTAGGATTTCTCCCATATACATCCATTCCCATTTCTATCTCCTTTATTATTTTTTTTTAAGTACTTTATTTTTTCCTGTTAATCCAAAATTATATACCATTTCAATATTATCTGTATATCCTTCTGGGTTCGCTTGTTTTGTTAATAAATTGGAACACTTGTTTAATTGATACATCATTCTATTGTGGTCATATTTTCCTGAATCAATAACTTTTCCAAAGCCCCATATAAATCTTGAAAATCTAACATGTTTTATATTAAAAGTTGTTTCAATTTCTTTTATATGCTTAAGAATTAAATGACCTCTCTTAACAGTTAATGCCCTCCACCTTAGCTCTTTAAATGGTATATTAGCATACCCTCCACCATACATCATTATGAGTGCTGTAAGTGGAAGTCCTTCAGCTTTATATATTTTATCCAACAATATATAGTCTTTAATTCCATCAGTTACACCAAACTTTAAATAATCGTGCATTGACCATTTTCTTGATTTTCCATTAAGTGAAATCATTGCCTTGTTACTTACATCTTTAAATTCATTATAAATAACAGGAAGATTTAGTCTTTTACACGCAACTATTGTATGTTGTCCATCAAACATTTCATATTTACCAACTTGTATTTTGGATTTTCTAACAGAAATAGCTGATATTATTCCATGTTCTCTCATGCTTTCCATTATTGATTCAATGCTATTTTCATTTATATCTCTTTGGTGAGCAGGTGAAACAAACATTGAATAATTTTTAGTTTCCCCTGTTTTTACATATTTACTATTTTCCATTTCTATCTCCTTTATTATTTTTTTTTAAACAAAACCTCTATTATTAACAGAAATAATAGTATTGTAAGCAAAACTCCAATCATTTCTGTCCTCCATAATATTCTTCCTCAGTCATTCCATTGTAATCCCAAACAGTTATATTGTACATCCATACAATATCTATATCCTTAAATTCGGGTAATGTGTTAATGTCATATCCTAAGCTGTATCCTGCTCTATCTAAAAAGTCCTGTGCATAGTCATCTAATTTACTCATTATCTTCCTCCAATCTAGTTATTTCATCGTCATTAACTCTTATACCATAATCTTCTCTAAACATTGCCTTCAAGTATTCAGTAGCTTCTTCTTTTGTTTTTGCTTCAAAGCTACAACCCCACTCAATTTTAACCTCTGCATACCACCTTTTTGGTTTGCCTCTGAATGTTTTGTGTCTTTTGTATCGTTTACCACCATTAATCGTCATCTGTATCTCCTTTGTTTTTTTCTTTATACCAAAACCAATCAAAACTATCATAGTATCCTCTATCAAAGTCTCTGCATTTATCACAAGTTCTTTCATCTGCATCGCCTGTAACACCATCTTCGTAGTGATGTTCACATTCACAACAAGTAAATATCATTTTTCCTCCTTTTTTTCTACACTAAATTCTGCTTCATTTAAATATTTATATTCTTGGTTACAACTATTGCAATAAGCAGGTTCTTCACAATCGTCATATTCTGTAATTATTAATCCCTTGCATACATCATTAACATTTGCCCAAACTTTTACATCTACATCCTGACTTCCACAATCAGGACATGTCAGCAATTTGTCATTATAACTCATTTTTCCTCCTTCTGTAATATGTTGTCAATTTCTTCAATCATTATGTCTGCGCATGAATATTCTTGCAGAGCGTCCCAATTAACATATTCGCTGTCAATTATATACTCAAAACAATCTCTGCAATTTTCAAGCAACTCTCTTGTTTTTTTATTCATCTTCTTCCTCCTTTTCTGGTAATTGGTCTTGCATATTACAATATTCATGTAGCCCTTCACATATTGCTTCATATATGTTGAGCTGTATTTGTTTATATGGCTCACATTCGCTTCCACAGTCAGGTATTTCTTGCATTAATTCATGATTATATGCACTATACAAGGCAATATCCCAATAATATATCGGAACAGCATTGTCTGCAATCTCATGTATCATATCATGCAAATCATATTCTCCTCTCTGTATTGCTTTCCAATCATGGTCAAGTGTATCACAAGCATCAGCAATCAAATCACTTAACTTGTAATCTTTTTCTTTTATTTCAGCCATTTTGTCCTCCATATGTTTGTTTAAATAACTCTATTGCTTCTTGTTCTGTATATCCAATATATCTCGTGCATATTATTCTGTCGCCAATTATATCTGATACGGCAATACAACTGTGAAATACCTGTACAAGAAAATCATCTCCTTCTGTTCTATAACACGTTTCTCTAATTAACATTATTTTACCTCCCAATATATTTTTCCGTCATATGTCTGCTTAGTATAATCCTCTAAGGCTTCAAGCATACCACAATCAGAACATATATCTGTTTCATTATCTCTTCTTGATAGTGCAGGATATTCTTCCATAACACCATTACATCTTGGACATTTATTCTGTTTACTCATCTGGTTCCATCCTTTCTCCTGCATAAGCAGGGTCATAGTATTCATCTTTTCTGTATGGATAATTGTCTTTATAGCAATCATCACAATATAATCCTGTGTATATCCCATAAGCATCTGCTCTTGCCCACATATGATATTCTATAGGACTTACTCTCTGGTTGTCTTTGTCAGGCTCTTCACAACCTCTACAATGATATAAATACTGATTATCCATTATTATCTCCTATTTGTGTTATCATTGAGAATGGTACATTCCATTTCTGAGTTTTATATCCATTATTTATAGATACAATGGCTCTTGTTCTGTTAATTTTATCAACAATACCTCTTTCTGTACCATTTGTACCATTAACATTTACAGTTTCTCCAACATTTAAAGAGTATTTTAATCTACATCCTAGTGCTTTTCTTCTCTGTTTAATAAACTGTGATACTTGATTAAGTTCTCTTATATCCTCAATTTGATTTATTTTCAGTTCTATGTCATTTAACATCATTTTTTCTCCTTTTTTGTTTTTATCGCTGTAATCTTTTTTTCTTCCCACGACATTGTTCTTCTTGGCTTATGACCTTCTGTGTTTTTTTGTTTCTGTATAAAATCAAGCCAACCTTCTCCATTTTCCATTTCAAACTGTCCAATCCACCAGTAAGGTAAATCTTCTGAGTCTTCTCTTGTTCTTTCATCTATAATAATAGACAGTAAAACATCTATTTTCTCAAACCAAGTTCGTGTTTCACTTATATTCCTGCTATTCTCAATATTATCATCTGCCATAATATCTTTTAACATTTTGTTGCGTATTTTGAGGTTGTTTTCCCTCATTTTAATTAACTGCTTCTTCTTTAACATTTATTACTCCTTTTCTTTATTCACAAGGATAACACAGTTCATCTACTGTATCTCTGTCCATACCACTTAAATCAAGAATTTCCCAAGCTAAATCAGGTATTATTCTTTCAATATCATCTGATGTCATTTCATCATGTAACCAATCTGCAAAACATAGACAATCAGGGTAATCGTGTAATCCCATACCTGTTTTTGCTACAAGAAAATCATTTAGTTTGTTTCCTGCTTCATTTATTATTTTATCCATCTGTTTCTCCTTTTCTTTTTAAAATGTTTTTAACCAAAATTCAAATTCTTCATCATATAAATAACAGCTATAACATATTTCATATTCAATTTCATTAATATCTGTTAGAATTGTTAGCTCTTTATTTGTTTTTGCACAACAGTTACATGTTTTCATTTCTTTTCCTTTTCTTTTTCTTTATCAAAAAACTGTGAGAGCCTCACATATTCCTTTGCCTTAACTGAGTCTTAACTTAGAATTTTTACAAGGACTTACAGGACCAGTTATTGGCTCTCACTTTTTCTTTTCTTTGTATTGGCTATGCTCTCCCATGTATTCAGCATATTTAATATAGAGGTTGTTAAATGCGTCTGCATATCTATAACCAATACAAATCAAATTCTACTGTTTACTTCTTTTAATACTTTCTTTATAGTAATCATATGTCTTTTACAGAAATATCCTGACCTTCTATAATTATTTTTATCTTTCCATGTAATAAATTCAGTTCCTACACTGTCAAAACTTTTACCACAATATTTGCAGTTCCTTTTTCTTGGTGTTATTTTGATGACATAATCATCTGGACCTACCTGTTCCTTTTCTATTCTATAATGTTTTTCATCATAATTTAATTTCATGCTTCTGTTTCCTTTTCTTTTGGTATTAATAAAATTTCAATAACTCCATCAGGTCTTTTTATTTGTACCATTTTATATTTTTCCAACTCATTCTCCTGTAAATCTTTAACACTTAAATTAATATTTACCATGCTTTTCCTTTACTTTAATTAATACTGTAAATTTTTAATTGGTATATAATAAAAAACCCTAATCAAAATTAATTGACTAGGGCTTTGTATTTTTTATTTTCAGTTGTTATTATTTAGATGATATTTCAGTTCCTTCATCATCTCTATAAGTTGTTACACCATTTATTTTATAAAAACAACCTTTTTCTGTTTTTCCACCTTTGCAATATAAAGTAGGTTTCATAAATTTATAACCTTTTTTATTTTCATTTCCTACTTTTACATCATCTGGAAATATTAAGTAATGACCTTTTATTGTTTCAATTTTATGCACTTCTTTACCATTTTCATCTTTTTTAGTTACAAATATTTGCGTTTCAATTTCTTTATAAAATTGAGAATAATTTGTTGTTAAAAATTTATGCATATTTTTATTGATAGCATCTTGCACAACTTTTTTCTCAGTGTCATTTATGCTTGTTGTTTTTGCTTTTTTTGTATCTAATTTAACACCTAGCATATTTTCAAGTGCCTGCAAGTCCATTACATTAACATTTTCCTTTGCTTTTGCATTTTCTTTTTTCATTGCATTATTTCCTTTATTATATGATTATTTCAAAAAGCGCGTTCCGTTGAACTCTTTAATATAATAATAAATTATAATAAGTCAATATAAAAAAATATTTAATATTATTAAAAATAATGATGTATTATTAAAAATATGTTATATATTACAATACAAAATAAAAGAGGGCTAAAAAATCATGTATAATAAATATAAATATAAAAAAGCCGTACAAGTTCAAAAGACTAAATATAATTTAGTTGATTTAATTAAGGTAAATGAAATAATCAAGCTAATTGAGCGAAATAATAAAAACATTGATTTAAAAATAATAGAAACACCAACAACATTAATAATTGAGGAGGTTTAAAAAATGAAATGTGGCTATTGTAAAAAAGAAGGACACAACAAAAGAACTTGTATTGCTAGGAAAAAAAAGAAAAAAGAAGTCCTAAAACTACATAATAATATTGTTGAAATGTTAATTAATATTAATAATAAAATTATAGATTTAAATAAAAGGAGCTAAATAAAATGAAATACCACGAAATCACAAATATAAAAAATGAAGTATTTATAATTAATTTAAATGAGGTTGTTAGTATTGTTAAAAAAGAACTAGAAAATCATATATTAATAATGTTTGATAATGGAACAAGTTTAAAAATATCAAGCGGATATAAAAAAAGTAATATGTTTAATGATGATTGTCGAGATTGGTTTAAGCATGAATTATACTTATTAAAAAGTTGTCTAGGATTAAATTAAAATAAACTAAAAAAAGGATAAATAAAATGAAATCAATAATAATTAAAATAAAAGCAATATTTGAAAATATATTTGAATATGTAGGATTTCACTATGTAGGATATAAAGTAGATATTGAAATGAACGAAAAAGAAATAAAAGCGCTAAGAGATAGATTAGATGAATATGCTATTTATAATGATGGTATTATTAAAGAACATAAGCACCAAATAAAAGTAAATAAACGCAATATTGACAATAATTATATAACTATTGAAAATTTGGAGGATAATATCCAAAGCGTTGAAAATAGAATGGATTATGAAATGGACTTTATAAATGAAGACCAATTACACGAAGCATTTTATGATTTTAAACAAGAAAATATAAAAAATGGTGAATTGCACGAATTAAGGAAAAAAGTTGAACAACATGATAATGAAATCGAGGACATATACCACGACCAACTAGTTTATGGTGATGATGATTATAATAATAGATTAGATTACGAGGAGCGCGTACGTGGTTTAGGTATTAATGATGAAGAGCGCGTACATGGTTACACAATAGAGCCAAGAAATGCCTTTATTAAGAAATGTTTAATTAAACACTTAGGAAATTTAGTTAATGAATTATGCGAACTTAACAACTTAAAGGAGGACAATAACAATGACTAGAAAACATTATATATTTATTGCAAAGATAATAAAAGATAATACTATTATTCATAAAGACAAGCCCATGAAGTCAACCATTAATAAAGATTGTTTAATCGTGGATTTATGCGTGATGTTTAAAGATGACAATAAATTGTTTAATAGTGATAGATTTATTAAAGCATGTAAATAATATAGTCGCGCATTGTGTAGCAATAGAAAGCCCCCTTGTTAGGGGGTTTTTTGTTTGTTGTCCTTTTCAATGATATATATTATAATCGCGATATTATTATAATGATAACTAATTTTCAACGAAAAACGCGTAGGGTATGGGTTCATCTACCCCATGGGTCGGCAAAAAGAAACACTCACACCCATTCTAATCCTATTTTTGAAACTATGTAACAGGGAACTTTCTTTTTTATTTTTATTTTTTTCTTTATAGTAGGATAGTATATATAGACCAGTAGTAATGTCCAGTAAAAGTGCGCGTGCGCGTATACTGATTATTTTTAATATATACAACATTTTTATATTTTGTTAATTTTTTTTATATTTTGGTATGGATATTAAAGAAATCAAAGGCTTAGCACATAAACTATATGATGACATCAACGAATTTAAGGCTTTTTGCCCAAATGAGACTGTTATCGGTAATTGGAGGGTTGGAAAGATATGTGATTGGGTAACAACCGATGATGACTATATTTGTCAAATATTGGCTAAAACCAAGTTGAACCATCCTGGATACAAGAAACCACGTACAATGGTTAGAACTGTGTGTGGTTCTTTCATTGTTGAGCAAAAAACGCATCAAATGTTGGGTGAACATGGAGTTGCTGATAACATTTATGCATTTTCTGGAAATAACAAGGCAAAGAAGGATTATGCAAAAGATAGGAAATTAAACACAAGAGAGTTTTTATTTGCTAGATATGTAGCTGCTGGTGATAATGTGCTTAGTGCATACCAAAAAGCTTACCCAAAAGCTAAGGATATGGACTATATCAAGAAAAAATCAAATATTTTATTAAATAAAGAGGAAATAAGGACTATGGTTAAAGAAGAGATTAAAAAAATACTAGCTGATGAGGGTGTTACACCTGAGTGGATTGTGGCAAAGTATAAAGATATAGCTGATTTGTCTGATAGAGACACTGATAAGCTACGTTCACTAGAAGCTTTGTCTAAAATGGCTGGATTATTTGATACAGAGAAGAAACAAGAGCAATTAACAGTATTTACTGGGTTTACACCCGAACAAATGGAGGCAATTTCAGGTGGAGAGAAAACAAAGCTTGTCGCGCATAAAGAAAAAGACGAAGATTAAAGACCCTTGTCCTATTTGTGGAGAGGAATTGTATTATAATAGCAATTATTCACAAAGAATTGGTTTATTTGACATGAAATCAGTCCAACATGAGGTTTTAGGTTGGGCATGTCCACATTGCAGTAGTGAATTTGATATTGACGATAATATTATGTATATTTACGGGCAGGATTCAATGCAAGGAAACAGTTAAAGGAGAATAATGGCAGAAACAACATATGACAATACAGTATTAGATGAAGAAGAATTGACGTGGGCAGATTGGTTTAGTGGTTTAGGGAAAGGGTCTATTGATTCTCCTGATATTGAAGGAGTTTTATCTCCTGGAGAAGATTGGGAATCTTCATTAACGGGAGAAGCAACAGGAGAAACTATGTTAGATTTACTCCTTTCTAATCCTGCTGGACTTGGATTAAAAGGTTTAGGTTTGGGTGCTGGGGTTATTAAAAGTCTAGTGCCTAAAATTCTTACCTCTTCCAAAAAAACTAGAGGGCTTTTACCTAAAGGAACTAATGTAATTCCTGAGTCTATAGATGATTTAACTTTACGAAAAATAGCGCAGTCTCCAGCATATAGAAAAAAAATTGAAGCAAGCGGTAAGACTTTAGAATATATTAAAAATTTTCAAAATAATAAACTAATAAAGCCAATTCTTGATAGAAATAAAGAAAGCCTTAAAAATATCGAGAAATTAAAAAAAGAGGAAGATTTGATAAAAAGAGCATTTGAAAAGGCAGTAAAGGTATCTACAAAGAAAACTCCAAAGGGAGGATTTCCAAAAAGTGCATATGATGATAAAGGAGTATTGGATTGGAAAAAAGCATTAGAGTTGAAAGCCCCAACTGCTACTAGGCTAGATTCAAAGAATAAAATGATAAAAGAATTACTTACTGGTTCTGCAATTAGTCTTCCTCCCTTAGCAGCTATGCTTAGTCATGCTAAAGATTGGCCAGAGAAACTTGCAGAAATATTTGAACCTGACCCAGATATGTCTGGTGCAGAAGATATGCCAATCGGACAGACAGATTTACCATTAAGATACATTGACCCAAATTATTATGAAGGAGAAACTCCTTCACGAGAAGAGAACATAAATGATGCATTAATGAGATTACTCAGAGAACAGATACAACAAGCTCCTTATTAAAAATTTTATGAAAATAATTTATGAATATATAGCCACAGATGGTACAACCGCAACATCCTCTCTATCCTGCACTCACAGTTATAGCATATATCATGTTCCATTTGTGGCTGATTATTGGAGTTCAAATATATATGGCTAGATTTGGAAGTAAATCCAAAGAGAGGTTAGCTACTTGCGATGAAAAACTTCAGAAGGTATTTAATGAAGTTATAAAATATGTTGATTGTAGTGTACTTGAAGGGAGTAGAGATGAAGAAAGGCAAAATAAGTTATTTGATGAGGGAAAAACTAAAGTTAAGTACCCAAATGGAAGACATAATCATTACCCTTCTCGTGCTGTCGATATTGCTCCTTATCCCATTGATTGGTCTGATAGGGAAAGGTTTCACTTATTTGCAGGGTTTGTTCTTGGAATAGCAAGGTCAATGGGCATTAAACTTCGTTGGGGTGGTGATTGGAATATGAATTTTGAGGTTGACGACAATAAGTTTGACGATTTTCCTCATTTTGAATTAAGAAAATAAAGGAGAAGTAAATGGCAAGTACGATAGCAAATCAGTTCACTGGTTTACCAATAGAAAATCTAATAGCAGCACCATTATTGGCTGCAGCTGAAGGACAAAAATCTTTAGCATCAACTACAGCTCAGTTCATTACTGAAGTTGGTATGGATGACAAAGGTAATACTAAATCAGTAACATTCCAATATGATGATGGTTCTAAGGAAGTAGCATTAGATGTTCCATTATTATCGATTATTAATATACCATCACTATGTGTGGATAGTATTGATGTTGAATTTAATATGGAAGTATCTACTCAAAGTTCATCTAAGTCATCAACTGATTCAAGTGCAACTGTAAATGCATCTTGTGGGTTTGCTTGTTGGAAAGCATCATTTGAAGGTAAAGTATCACATCATTCGGAAAGTAATAGAAGTTCAGATACATCAGCTAAATATAGTATATCTGTTAAAGGTAAGCAGGAGAAGCCTGAAGGTTTGATGAAAGTCCTTGATATGCTTAATAGTTCTATAGGTAAAACTAAGGATGCACCAGCAAGTGGCAGCACCCCAAGTTAAAAAAGGAAACTTTTTAGACCATCTAACTAAAGGTTTATATGATGCTGTAGTTCAAGCTCAATCATTAGCCGAAAATCAACATATTGAAGCATTAAGCAAATATGTAAATGAAGATGGAACTCCTAAATGTATGAAAATGGTTATTAATGGTGAAAACGTAAATGTACCATTAGCAACACTTGCTCCACAAAATTCCATAAAGATTAAAGAATTAACTATGGATTTAAAAGTTAAAATTAATAATTTTGGAAAAAGGAAGTCAAAAAGCGGTGGAGGTATATTTAGAAGGAAAGACGCGGGCGCTGTAAGCATTGATTTAGGTTCTTCAATACTTTCAAGCAAAAATAACTATGCAAACCTTAAAATAACATTTGAGGGAACTGACCCTCCAGAGGGAGTGGTTAGATTAAACAATAATTTAATTAAACAGATACCATAATGGCAAATTTAAACTTAAATGGTAATGTATCCCAAAATGAGAAGGTTCTTGAGATGGCATATAAAGACCTTGTTGTTTTTGGCAAATTATTCTCCCCACAGGACTTTTTAGCATCCACAACTCCAGATTTTCATAATGTAGTCGGTAAAAAGCTTTTAGATAGAAAAAATCAACAATTGGCTCTTGTATTGCCTCGTGACCACGCAAAGTCGACCTTAGCAGCAACGGCTGTCTTACATCGGTTCTTATTTGCGAAAAAAGATAGCCCAGAATTTATCGCTTGGGTTGGCGAGGCACAAGACCAAGCAACAGATAACCTCAATTGGATTTCTAATCATATATATGAAAATCCTGCAATCCATTACTATTTCGGTGATTTAGAAGGTGATAAGTGGACTAAGACCGAAATTGTATTGAAAAATAATTGTAGGCTTATAGCAAAAGGAACAGCTCAAAGATTAAGGGGTAAAAAGCAATTATCTACAAGATATACTGCAATCATACTTGATGACTTTGAATCAGAGTTAAATACTAAAACTCCTGAAGCTAGAATGCATATTAAGAACTGGGTGACAGCTGCAGTGTATCCAGCGATTGATTTTGATAAAGGTGGTTCATTATGGTGTAATGGTACTATTGTTCACTATGATTCATTTTTAAATGGACTTGTTAAAGGATATAATGAAGCACAAAGTAATGGTGAAGAGTATTCATGGGATGTTACAACATATAAAGCAATACTTGATGATGGAACTCCATTATGGCCTTCACGTTGGCCAATAAAGAAATTAGATGAAAGAAAGCAATTTTATATAGATTCAGGGACACCTTCTAAGTTTTATCAAGAATATATGAACCAAGCTAAATCTCCTGAAGACCAAATATTTGCTGAGGAAGATATTACGGACAATTTTTATAAAGGAAATCTTAAATTTAATGAAGAGGCTAATTCTTGGTATATAAAATTAGATGATGGGAGAAAAGAATATGTTAACATTTATATCGGGGTTGACCCCGCTTCAACACTTAGTGTTAGGAATGATTATAGTGTTATTATGGTTATTGGTGTTACCTCTGACTTTGATTATTATATTATTGAATATTGGAGACAAAGAGTTTTACCCATGGACTGCGCAGATGAGATATTTAAAATTGCAGAACGATACAACCCAATTAAACGAATAAATATCGAAACTATATCATATCAAGAGATGTTAAGAGATTATGTACATAAAAAAAGCAAAAAGGATGGAAAGTTCTTACCAGGGATTTCACAAGGAATTAAAGGTTACGGAAATCAAAAAAAGAAAGATAGGTTATTTGAGGGGCTTCAACCAATGTTTAAAGCGGGAGCTGTGCATCTAAAAAAGAATATGCATGAGTTTATTGGTGAATTACTTGATTTTCCAAAAGGAAGCCATGATGATACAATAGATGCATTTTGGTTATCAACTCAATTTGCAAAAGGTAATAAAAAGGCTGGAACAGCTAAAAGAGTTAAAAACAGTAAAAATGAATGGGAGAAACCAAGAAAACGATATAATTGGATGACAGGTTCACGTATTTGATTATTATATAAAATTGTTTTATATTACATGTTATGATAGAAACTGATAAAAGAGCAGAATACACTAAAGAATTATGGAGACGTTGGTCTGATGCAAGAAAAGAGTGGGAAGACCATGCAAGAGAGGATATTGATTTCTATTTAGGCAATCATTTCTCAGCTGCTGAAGCAGAAGAGCTTGAATCAAGAAATCAGTCAAATATACCTCTTGATAGAATATATTCAGCTATTGAACAGTTTAAAGCAATCATAACATCAAAGCCTCCAAAATTTTCAGCTACACCAAGAGAAGATTCTGATAGTGATTTAGCGAGTGTGTGGAAAACATTACTTGAGTATGTTTGGAATATATCTGATGGTAATGAAGTATTTAAACAAACTATACATGACTATGCCGTAACAGGTCTTGGTTATTTTTATGCATATGTTGACAGAGAAGCTGATTATGGTAGAGGTGAAGTTAAATTTACATATGTTGACCCATTTAGAGTAGTTGTTGACCCAAATGCTAGAAGTAGATATTTTGATGATGCAACGGGAATGATGTTATCTACTATATTTACAAAGTTTCAATTACTTGATTTATATCCTCAATTAGCAGAAGAACAAGAAGATGGTAAGATGATGCTTGATTTAGTTGAAAGTTATCATGAAGACGATACATATCCATCACCATTAAATGTTAGAACAAAAGGAAGTTTTACTCCTGATTATATTAAAGATAAAGATACAGGAGAAGGTTCAGAGAAATATCAATTAATTGAACATTTTTCAAAAACAAAAGTTCCATATTATAGAATACTTGATATGCAATCAGGTCAAGAAAGAATACTTGATATGCAAAATATGGAAAATTTTTTACAAGACCCTAAAGTAGCACAAGCTATGGAACAAGGTCTTATTGATGTTGTTGAAGTACAACAAACAAGAATTAAGTTAGTATGTACTCTTGGACAAATAGTATTATATGAATATATATTAAATACGGATAAATATCCAATTGTACCTGTTCCTAATATTTGGACTAATACTCCATATCCAATGAGCGATGTAAGGAAGAATAAAGATTTCCAAAGATTTTTAAATAAAACGATGTCATTGATAACATCTCATGCCCAAGCATCGTCTGGTCTTAAATTATTAATACCACAAGGAAGTGTTGATGACATTGAGGCATTAGAAAGAGATTGGGCAAATCCTAATGCAACGATAGAATATGACCCATCTTTTGGTGAACCACATTTCCCATCACCTCAACCATTATCCAATTCGGTAATGCAATTACCTCAACTTATTGAGAAGTATATTGATTTAAATATGGGTATATTTGAAATGATGCAAGGAAATACTGAAGCTGCACCAAAAACATCTTCTGCTACTATGATGCTAGAAGATTTTGGTCAAAGAAGAAGTAAATCAAAATTAAGAGACATTGAAGGTTCTTTAAGAAGGTTAGGACAAGTTATATATAATTTTTCTAAAGAACATTATACGTATCAAAAAGTATTTAGAGTTGTACAACCAAATAATGATATGAGTGAATATATGGTCAATCATTATGATGATAAATCCCAAGCTATTGGTGAAATGATAAATGACTTAAGTATTGGTCAATATGACGTTAATATAATAGGTAATTCTACAATGCCTTCAAATAGATGGGGTGAATGGTCAATTTACATGGAAGCTTATCAAGCAGGATTAATTGATAGAACTGAAGCTTTAATGAAGACTGATATATTCGATAAAGAAGGTGTATTACAAAGAATGGATATTGTACAACAATTACAAGGACAATTACAGCAAGCACAAGAAGCTGTCAAAAATTTAGAAGGTGATTTACAAACAGCCCATAGAGAGTCAATCTCAGCTAGGAAGCGTACAGAAGTTGAGAAATTCAAAGGTGAACTTAAATCACAAGAATCACAAGCCAAATCTGCTAATAATATAGCAGTTGGTAAACTTGAAAGCGCAGTCAAACTCGAAGCAGAGAAGTTACGTTTACGTGGCCAAGCTCAAGAAAAGCAAGAGAGATTGCAAAATAAAGGAGAGTAACATGGATAACGCATTTGATGATAACAATCTTGAAGAAGGTCAAGTTGATGATAATGTAGGGCAAGATGAAGCAACTCAGCAGCAAGCATCTGATGATGATTGGGAAACACAGGCCAAGTATCACCAATCAGAAAAAGATAAGCTATATGCTGAAAACCAAAAGTTAAAACAATACGAGCAAGTTGGACAAATGCTTGAATCACGACCTGATATAGTTCAGGCAGTTAGCGGAATGCTACAAGGTGGTCAACAAGCAGAACA
>VTLG01015918.1_pt1 | contig 14859 bp, 29 predicted proteins | sample 4694571 | NCBI WGS metagenome assembly VTLG01 (sample SAMN12604809, study PRJNA352737) | marine metagenome | biome: ENVO:00000447; feature: ENVO:00000209|ENVO:00000569|ENVO:01000036; material: ENVO:00002151; isolation source: viral sequences binned using virsorter ...
CTAAAACGCATGACCGCTTGAGTCATTGAGTCAACCAGATCATCATTATCGCCATGAGGAAAAGCTGCGCATTCTTCAATCACTTCCTCAGCGAATTTTGTATCTGGCGCCCATACCATACCACTTTCAAAGACGGGAGCGCAACTATTAACTCTTACATGTTTATCGTTCCCTTTACTAGGGGTAAAATTCACGACGGGGATGTCCATTTGCCTAAGCTCGTACGTGAGAGGAAGTCCTGAGGCCTTCGCTTCAATGATCACCATCTCCGGATCCCAGTATTTATATTGTTCGAGTGCTTTTCGTCTGAGTTCGGGAAACTCGTACCGATCTTTAATGGCATCCAGTAAAATTAGGTTTAAAGGTGAGTCTTGATTGGGATAAAATAATCCCCACGTCGTAATCGCTGAGTAATCGGCTGTTTCTTTTTTTAAAAACGCCGTATCATAGCTTTGAATGACATAATGCAATTGAGGAATCCAATCATGCTTCCAAACTTTCCACCATTCACGTTTGATGAGTGCTCCTTCTTCGGATGTGGGTCTTTGCATCCATTGGGCATTCCATTTAGCAACGGGTAAGGTTGCTTTAACTTTCTCAAGCTCCTCCAGTTTCCAATACTCGGGCCAAACCGCTTGGTCCTTTGATCCGTGGTCCAAGATTGCTGGAAACTCGACCACGTCCCACTGATCACCCTTCACTTCTTTTTGAGCTTTAAGTAATTGAGCGGTTAAATCCTTCGTTGACCAACGGGTCATTACTAAAATAATTTTAGCACCCGGTTGAAGACGTTGTCGTGGTCCTGACGTGTACCATTCATAAGCCGCTTCTAATGAATTTTCTGACAAGGCATCTTGCTCTGAGTGGGGATCATCAATGATCAATAAATCCGCACCACGGCCCGTGATGGCTCCGCCAACACCGGCTGCGAAGTACTCACCGCCTTGAGCGGTTTCCCAACGACCAGCTGCCTTTGAATCTTCTTGAAGTCGGGTTTCAAAAATTTTGTGATATTCTTCAGAATCAATTAAGTGTTTTGCTTTACGACCGAATCGTATGGCAAGTTCTCCCGTGTGGGTAGCTTGAATGATCTTTAATTTTGGATTACGGCCCACCATCCAGGCAGGAAGTAAATAAGATGCAAATTCTGATTTTGTATGCCTAGGAGGCATGTTAACGATTAGCCGGTTTATCTCACCCGATGCTAATTTATTAAATTTTTCTGCGATGTGTCTATGATGGGACCCTTCTATAAATTCAGGCCATACACATTTAACAAAAGACAAGAAATCTGTCTTGGCTCTATTTTGTATCTTTTTTTCAGCATGTAAGACTTGAAGTTGTTTATAAGTCTTTCGAACGTCAGCAGGTAATTTACTAATATCTACATTTAAATTCATAAAAATTTTTTATAAAATTTTTTGCATCCTTTATAGGATGTTCAACATGTTTTTACCAGCTATGACACTCTAAATCAAGCAATTCAACCTAGAGTAGTGGGACCCCTTTTTAAAAAAGGGGGATCGATGTTTCGTGATTAAAGTTAATTGGAATTGGGTTTGGTACCTCTATTGAATGAGATCCTGCGGTCCTCCGCCCCTTGGGGCGGAGGACCAAGAGCCGGGCGCCGTAGGCGCCCGACCGTTTAGTTATGGACGAACTAAATTCTCGTCTTGATATTGGGCTAGTGAAATGGGTATGCGTTCACCAAGTAAATCATTGATGAAGAAATAAGTATGATAACTATTACCTCCACCATTATAGTGATAATTACTATCCTTATACCACGCATTATCTAATGCTAATGTTTTAGGCTTATGTATTCTGCCGAAGTGATTGACAGCCTGGTCGCCGAACTTCTCAAACCAATCTTGCTCGCATCTCATGCCACACGCATTGCCACCAAGATAATAGAAGCTTGATCTTCTTCTCGTTTGATAAACCTTAGCCCCTTTCGGTCCTCGTATTCTATCCTTAGTTCTATAAGTATGACACTTTGGTCCTTGGCAATATTTCATTGGATTGTCCTTTCCTCTTTCATTTTTGTATGATCTCTAAACTCGTCTGAGTTTTTAAGTATGCGATTTAATTTAGGCAATACTAAGAGCATCATAACCCAGCACATTTCTTCACTATCAAAGTGCTCATTTACTTCTGCAATTCTTCTTAGGCTTTCAGTATGTGAAGAATCAGTTGCATCTTCTTCTTTTTTTGCGGCGTGAATATAGTCAACCGCTGAAAGTATTTTACTGCTCAGCCAAACTGGAAGATTGCCGTCTACACCTTTAGATTTTCTCATAGTATCACCCAATCAGTTGCGTATCTGTATCCTTGTTTTTCAATATCCCAATAATGTAAGAATGGTCTATTGTCTTTTTTTCTTGTTCCAATACCTCTACAAGTGTCAGTAATAATGCCAAATCTTCTGACTTCTTCACCGTCTTGTTTTGTGTATTTGATTTTAAACTTTTTATTAGTGTCCATGTTATACCTTTCGTTGTTATTAATACTAGGGATAATACTTGATTATCCCTAATATGTCAATCGCTATTTTTGTTCCCTTTCTGCCATCTCTTTCTTCCACATAGCAATTTTTTGTTCTCTACTAATATTCTTATTCTTCATAGATTTAACTCTTTCAGCAAGATTTTTAGGATTGTAAATAACAAGACCAGTTGAATTAGTCCTGATGATTTCTGCGTCATTAATATCTAAACCAAGTTCAGTTGATAACTCAATCGCCTCGTCTAAATATCTATAACCTTTTAAACCAAGTTTAATTTCTTTCATTTGATTTAAAACACTCTCTATCCATTTTTGATGACAAGTAATTAAATGTCCTTTTTTAGATTGCCAAAACATAAGAGTATCATATTCCTCTTTTGAACAACCAATAGATCTATCTCGGCAATATTCTCTACCGATTAAATCCAAAACATAATCATTGTTCCATTCTCTTGCATAGGAAGTTTGATTATCGCTACCGCCATTAGTTCCAAGATACTTGTCATTAGCATCTTGAAATTTTTGTTGATGAGGATTTCTTTCCTTATCTTTCATCTCAATATTAATATCAGGATTGCAACCCTCTCTATTTTTGAGTTCATCTCTAAAATAGGCATAGCCAAAATCTTGCGACTTTGAGTGTTCTTGACCATTGATATTGCCATCAAGTCTGAAATCAAAATGACTTTCTATGAATTTATCTTTCATGACTACTTTGTCGTTTTGATCTCTATCCTCTACTTGACCTTGATACCCAAAATGGAAACAACTATCTTTTGCAATCGTGTCCACATTTTCAAACTTGTTTTGTAAATGTCTTGCCATTTTAACATCTTCAGGTGTGTAGTGTCGTCTAACTATTTGTTCAGCAAGTGTCCAAGTTATATCTTGCAAAGGTTTCATTTCTTCCCTTGCTTTTAAATATGCCTCTTTCTCTTGCGTGTTCTCTTGTTCAAGATGTACTCGCATACGATTAGCGATCTTGTTTCGGTACTCTTGATTTAGTCTTATTCTAGCCATTTTATTCCTTTCGTTAATTGTTAGAATTAAGTTAAATTATCACTTGACATATCCCTTGTCAAGGATTACATAGGATAGATATGAAAGAAATATTAAAAGCATTATATTTTGCCTTGCATTTTGCAGGGGCATTTTTAGGTCTAGTCATTGCGATTCATTTAAGCTTTTGGCTAGGGTTATCAATGTTCGCATTTTTCATTATTAAATTTATGATAATGATGCCTGATGTTATGGAGAAAATATGATTTATACAGAATGCACAATTTGTGGTTGTATGCCTAAACCTGATGAATGGTCAGGGCAAATAATAGGAGTTTGTTTTGATTGTGGATAGTATTTGGTTCACACCAATAATGGCGCTAATAAGTTTAGCCATTATTTATTGGTTTAGTTGAACTTGAGCCCTGATCCAGTTTCCATAGGGCCAAACAATTGTTGCTGGATCAGGGGTCAAGCGGTTATGCGGCTTCATAAGTTGATATCAAGCCGCTTGGCCAATTTAGAATGATTCTAAACTGCCGGAGCCAGGGCCAGGCGCAAGCTACAAGCTGCAAGCTTGACTGAGGGACCGGGATCTTATAGGATGAATTAGAAAGGATAACATGAAAATAACATACAATAATAAAAAGATCGCTTTACCATTTAAATTTGAAGGTGAAAATAAATCACATTCAACGGAGCTGGTAACAAGACGCAACCCGTTCAGCGGTCAATCAATTGAGCTCCCGGCCTTCGCTGCAGCTGTTTATGATTACACAATTTCAAGTAATTTAAAAGCAGAGCGTGAGGACGCTGCCCATTTTTGGGGCTACAGTCAGCACTGGTCCACAGTAAGAAGAGGCCTGGACTGGTTTAGACGCCATTTTGCTAAAGAATATATGGTGCTACTTGATTAGATCTAAACACAACGACTTAATGAACTATTTCATCCACGATAAGCGGGATCTCAGTCCCGCTTACGTTAGGAAGTGCGAGCGCTTCCTGTGGTCCCTGAGGAATGCCGGCCTGATCACGAAGCCGCAAGCGAACAAGTTATTTAAGCTCCAAGCTTCAAGCTTGACAAGCTTCAAGCACTAGGATAAACTGGGATTTTAACAATTAATGAAAGGAATATATGCCCTACTTTAGAGAAGAAGACAAAAAAACCAGAGACAACAGCTGGAGCGACGAAGCTCAGGCCGTGTTGGTCCTGGCAATCCAAACAATTGATGATCATTTTTATGCACGCAAGCAACCGAAGGAGATCCTGGAGCTGCGTCACCGTCTGGATTTAATTTTGAATTCTAATCACTGGAAGGAAAAAAGACATGCTTAAAAAAGAAGCAAGACATATCACCGGGGGCCTGTCTGCACCATCCAAGATGCCTGGACCAGCATTTAATCTGCCAGCAGCTGACTGCATAACAGGCGCCAAGCTGGTGAAGGTGCCAGGCTCAGTCTGCGCCGGCTGCTATGCATTGAAGGGCCGCTACAGGTTCAACAATGTTCAGTCAGCGCTACGTCGTCGAGCTGCAAGCTTGATGCATCCGGACTGGATAGATGCAATGGTTGCCCTCATATCTGGTCATGAGTACTTCAGATGGCACGACTCAGGAGATATCCAGAGCGTTGAGCATCTCAAGCGAATCTTCGAAGTTTGTAAAAGAACACCAGATACAAAACACTGGATGCCGACCCGTGAAGCACGCTTCCTGCGTCTCATGGATCCGGACATAATACCGTCAAATTTAATTATTAGAATGAGCTCACATATGATTGATCAGGGACCTGTGACCTTCTGGCCGTGGACCAGTACTGTTAGCTCAGTCACGAAGACCTGCCCGGCCCAAGACCAGGGCAACAAGTGTATGGACTGCAGAGCATGCTGGGACAGGAAAGTAGCCAATGTCACATACCCGAAACACTAACGACTTTTTAAATATTGAAAATTCTAACCGGTTTGTAAAGCAAGGATCAAGCTCCAAGCTTAAGGAAGGTCCAAGCTCCAAGCCCAAAGTTCCAAGCTCCAAGCGGAAAGTTCCAAGCCCCAAGCCTAAGTTACAAGCTCAAAAGTTTTTTGAATCTGAATCCAATCAATAACATCCCAAGGCCCATGGCCCTTGGATAATAATTCTTGAATCTTGTTTCCTGGAACAAGTTTCAAGGCTCTCGGACCGAGGGTCCGAAGCAGGATAAATGTATTCTTAGGATGTGTCTTATGGAATGAAATTTGGTGTGGAGAAAATCTAACTTTATTACCCTTAGCGACTTTTAATTCAACAGTGAAAAAGTGCCCAGAAGTATTATACCCCAATAGATCAGGGCAGCCGAGTATGCTAAGGTTTTCAATACGAATCCACTGGATGGAACATGTATTTTTTTTAAGATCTTGCCACAATTTTCGCTCAGGTTTAACTGCATTTTTCAAAGTAACTTCTGCTTACAGTTTAAACCCAGCCTCTGGGTCAGTGGGGGCTTTAATTAGTTTTAATCCTTGAGGTTTGAATACTACTCTCATTGAATTTGCACCAATGATTGTACTCTCTTGCACTTCTATTTTTTGTAATTCTTCTAAATGCTTCCCTACATGCATAAAGACGGAGGCATCACCTAATGATCCTTTTTGTCCTTTGCCTTTGTTGTCCATAAATTCTTGTAGAAAACTCATTAACTCTCTTAATCTCATAGTACACCAGCCTTTCTTAAACGGTTGACTTGATCGTCAACTTGTTTGGCTAGCTTTTTGTTGTCTGCGTGTAGCTCTATATTCTCTTGTTCTAACTCTGTCAATCTTGTTTGTAATTTTCCATTAAATTTTTGATGTGACTCATTAACTCCACACAACTCTTCAATTCGTTTATACATATCTGCATTCTCCTGATGCATCTCACGAACAATTTTTTTAGTTCCATTTAAGACAACTTCAGTTTCAGATAACTTAGTTTTCATCTCTCTCATCTCAGGGGAGTTATGAACAGTAATACCTTTTATAAGGATCATCTCGTTTTCTAACTCCTGACATTTCTTCTTCCAATCTGTATCACTCATATTGACTTTATAAGAAAGTTACCTTAAATTGTCAAGTATGGGAGTTCCTAAAAGATTAACAGAAATGCAAATGAGATTTGCCGAGTACGTAGTATTCGGAGGACCTGATGGACCTATGACTCAGGCCGAAGCAGCCATTGCTGCTGGGTATTCTCCAAAGAGAGCAAGACAAGAAGGATCAGAACTTCTGAATCCTAGACTTAGCCCATTAGTAGTTCAATATGTAGGTAAACTCAAAGAAGAAAGACTTAAGAAGTTTGAAGTGACCTATGATGGTCACCTGGCTGAACTTGCTAGACTTAGAGAAGCTGCTTTGAAGAAAGGATCTTTTTCCTCTGCTGTAAACGCTGAAGCAAACCGGGGAAAGGCAGCAGGATTATACATAGACAGAAAAATAATAAAGCATGGGAAATTAGAAGACATGTCAGAGCAAGAGCTAGAAGCCAAAATGAAACAAATTTTAGATGATTACGCACCAATTTTAAACGTTACCCCCGAGAAACCATTATTGGACCAAAAACAAAGAAAAACCAAATCAAAGAAAAAAAGAAAAGCACCAGAAAATATTGTTGCCAGTCCGACATCTACCGAGGAATCTGATTCAAAAGGACAAGACAAAATAGTAAAAATATAGTCATTCCAAAAATATACATATTATCGGGATTCCACATTTAATTTCTCCATTTCAGTTATGCACCCTGTAGGGAACACATTCCGATCAGAATAAGCCTCATCCTTCTCGTCATAGCTAGCAAAAGTCCAGACGAATTTTTTGGTCCTTTTATAAACGTAAGCAAAAGTGACCATCTTAGAGCACTCAAACTTATCGAACTCATCAGCGGTAGCATGACCCCCATCGGCAGTAATGTCAACCCATGAAATCTTATAAAAATAAAACTTCTTCTTGTTGATCACAACGTGCTTATATTTAGATTTCTTTTTCCTACGCATCGCTTCTTATACACCCCTATATAGAGATCTCACAGACAAATTAGGTACCTCACACCAACTTGTTTGCCCGTATACCCAATAAGTCGTTGGTATTGCTAGCTTATTTAACATTTGACATTATTTTCTGTCATAATAATTAAAAATGTCATACTTTTTGGCACTCTAAGTCATTGATATTATTACATAAATTGATGTTTTGACACTTTTTACACTTTTTTTCGATTATTTTTTTTATTTTTAAAAAAAATTTGTCTGTATAAACACTATATGTAAGAATTCTTGCCTAATTGCTGCTATAAAAGCGCCTTAATATTGCCATATTCTCACTAGCTTTGGCAGCTTCACTCAACAATTTATCAATTTCGCCTGTTATGTCGGTGTGGCCCACGATAACAGCTGCATTGGCATTGTTGCTTAAGAGCATATCAACCTTTAATAAAGCCTCTTCCATTTGACTGGTATAACGCTGAATTAAGGTTTTATATATTCTTTCCCTCATCTATTGCCTCCTTTATGTTTAAATGTGTTAAACTTTCCTTAGTTCCTAACTCCTCAAAACAAAATGTATTAAACGCTAAGGAGTATCTGCTCTCCTCTTTTGGATTAATCAAGACATTATGCCTTAAGTGGCTAGGAAACAGTATTAATTCCCCTGCTTTAGGGTTGAATGTAAAAGACTCACTGTTAATCTTAGTTTGTTTAAATTGTTCCATCGTTATTCTATTGATGGTATCTTTGGTAAAGCTGATGGGTGCATTCCCCTCGTTCCTGAAGTAAAACACTCCACTGATTGCACTGTTGGGGTGGGTATGCTCATGGGTAAAGCTTCCTCGTCCATTACGTTGGACCCAGGATTGTGTGATACTTACTCTGCGTTTGGTTGCAATGATTGATTCACAATAAGAATTTAAAGCTCCATAGAAAAATTTCTTAAGACTCTCTAACTCAGGTCGTCTTAAAACATAGGTGTCTTTACTTCTAAAGACTCCAGTAATTTGTTGGGTGTCATATTCTAACTCACGGACAAATTTAAATTCTTTTTTAAAGTCATGAGGATACTCTGACACCAATAGATTGGTGGGGAATATACAGATTAAATTCGCTTTGTATTTTTCTTCGGTCATTTATTTTCTCTTTCTTTTTTATTAGCTAAGGATTGTCTATAAGAGGCAGCTAACTCTTGTTTTTCTTTTTCAAATGCATTGAGTAATTCTTTGGTATCAATCTGTCGTTCTTCTTTGTAATCTCTTTTCTTTTCATAATACATATCTAATCGTTTAAGAAAGGCATGTTTATATTTTCTGAGTTCACCGTCTTGGATCTTAAATTCCTGGTAATAAAGATCAGGAGTACAGATCATAATGACTCCTTGTCTAATTTGAGACCCATATACATAGTCATGTGCCATGGCATAAGCAGCAACTTGCAAGAAATAGTCTTCAATCCATTCAATTTGTTTGGGTCGATTGGATTGTTTAAAATCAGCAACGGTTTCTAAGCCATTGTGTTCACAGATTAAATCGGTTGAGCCTGCGTAGAGTCCTGGGTAGTGTAATGTAACTTCTGAGCCGTAGTAATAATTAATAGGAGTGAGTCCTATGTCAATAATTTTTTGAGCCATCGGCTTAGCTTGAACGCCAATTTCCGTAAGGTCATCATAACCGGTTCCTTTGATGTGTTTCTCCAAGAACTTGTGCATGGCAGTACCCCGTTTACTGCTATGATTCTTAATTCGTTCCGCTTCTTCATGTCCTTTTTTTGCAATCCATTTCTTTAAATAGGTATCATCCTTCGTTTGTCCAAGAATCGTGGTCACTGAAGGAAGTCTCATGCCTTGAATCTCATAGATCCGTGATCCACGGTCCGTGGTTGTTGTTCCCTGGTGGTAGGTATATTTAGAATTTAACTTCATTTCTCACCATTGACCACCGTTTCCACGGGGCCCATATAATTCATTCTTGAATCTTGGTCAAATAAAACATTTCCAGAAACCGAGACTCGTTCAACTTTAGAATGAAAAGGAAAGACCCAATGTTTGAGTGACGCTGGGAAAATAAACATATCCCCGGTCTTCGGCAATTGATTCACCACCGAGATACACTGACGGTTTCCTTCGCCATAGTACCAAGAGATTCCTCCCGGTCCTCGCATGGTGCCTTTAAAGGCATTACATTCATCGGTAATTTCCTGAGGGACATCCGGATAAATCACAAAGGATAAATCGGCACTATGATCATGAGGAGGATTAAATTCTCCCGCACGCATATAGTTAATCCATAACGCTGTGAGTTTAAAGTCGGGCTTCATACTTCCTTTTCCTCGCCATTGGTTATACCCAATCGCATAGGCTTCAAAATATTTAGCGAGCCAAGACGCAATTTTATCAGCCGGTCTCAGTTCGTATTCATGACGAATGTGTCCGGCTAACTTGGCTTGATAGTTTAGTTTCTCATCTTTCCGACACTTGGCTCCTGCATCTAAGATGCTTTTACATTGTTCTTTAGAGATTGTGGTATGGAAGAGAAACGGTCCCCAATGAAAATAATTAAATTTAACTTCGTGTTCAGGTTTCTTATCGGCTTTCATAATGATTGATGACCTCCTGTAGTTTTTGTTTTTTAGTTTTTGCATAAGGCAATAAAAGTTTGGCTAGACTCAGAACGTCTCGGTATCCACAGGCCCAACGCCATTGAGGTTTGTAGTGTGGCTTATTATGATAACGTTTAGGTCCAGACCATCCCATGTTTAACGTGTGATGAATCCAGGAAACTGTACTTTCATCGGTCATGGCAATCTCAGCTCGTATGTACCATTGGTTATATATTTTTCCATTCCGATCTGTTCTTTTAGTGGGTCGTTGTACGCAAGAGACACAACCTTCACCATCAAATAGACCAGCGATATAAGCCAGATCTTCTTGATCGTCACCAAGATTTGTCTTTAATAATTTCTTTGGCATGCGTGTACACATGGGTCTTTATATCCTTCTCTGTACTCATAATGGTGAGCACATCCACTCCGCTATAGATTCTCGTATAAGCGTTTTGAGATGCAGCTATACTAGCACCTGAAGCTAACAGTGCAAATTCACTGCAGCCGCTTGCGAAAATACTGATTATAAATAAACTCATCAACTTGAGCTTGAGACCATTGAATTTCTCCAGTGGAATTGCACATCCAACATTGATGAACATTTGTCTTACCTTTGTTATCTTTGACTTTTTCATAGCCATTTCCTTTACAGTTGGGACAGATTGCTTTATACATGATTATATAACCTCGGTCGACCACCTTTTTTCCCCATTAATACATAATAAGGATCCTTTTTACGGGGTCTTCCCACTTTTCCTTTCATTTTCTTTTTATAAGGGCCTCGTTTATATCCCGTTCGATAATGAGAATGATAAAGTTTCCCTCCTCGTTTAGGTGCATCCGGATTAGGTTTAACATAAATCCGATTACCTGTTCTCACCCATTCCATATGGGCTTCTCTTTGATTAATAGAACTCTTAATATGTTCCCAGACATAGCCAGGATCATAGCCAGCCATTTCACAAACCTCTTTAAAATCTTTACTATTAGATTTAAACCAGGCCATAGCTGATTTGGATTCTCTCCAATCAGATGTATACATGGCATCATCCGCTGCCTTGGCTAAAACCGAAATCCATAAAACTTGTTCCGGTGTTGGAGGAAGCCTAGACTCAGTCGCTTCGTATTTTTGTTGGAACTTTGCCATTTAACTTCCTTGCTTTCTCGTGTGCTAATGCTTCTACAGTTTTACTAATGGATAATTTTGCATCCGGTAACAAAACCTTTGATAGCTTTACTAAAGTGTTGTATGTCTCGTGTGTGAGAGATACATTTCTATACTTTGTTATATCAGTCATGTTCTTTCCTTTTGTTTTTAACTTAATATATAGGATATTCCTTAAAAAATGTCAACATGAAAATAATAATTTTAACCATGATTATTTGCTCTGCCTTACACGGAAATTGTCAACCTCCATACACCAAAACGGTCGACTATAATAGCTGGGCCGACTGTATGTATGCAGGAACGAATGATACCCTAACCCTATATAATGTCATGGGACCCGCATATATAAACGAACATAAGATCTTTATTAAGTTTCAATGTAGTGAAGAAGAAAAAATTTGACAATTATGTCTAAATTGTGTTAATCGTGAATCTTCTCACCTTTAATACCTATCCTTCTTTCCCTTTAGGATAGGTCTATATCCATTTTTTACTGCCCATTCTTCATGATATTTATAGATTTTTATTTTTTGTCGTCTACCGCCCCATTTATTTTTCTTATAGTATCCAGGTTGGCTATAGATCCATTTTAAATGCGTGGCGAGTTGAGCCCGAGTAAATTCTTTCATTGACAAATCCAACCTAACAAAAGTTTTCCTTTAGGATCATACCATCCCTGAAGTGTAGGATCGTTTTGACGTTCGGAATAGTATTTCATATTGACATCAACCCAGGCATTAGCAATTCCGTCGCAGTTAAGCCCGTTTGTTTTTAATTCTATCTTCTCGACTCCGCTCACACTGAGCAGAAGAATAATTACATATTTCATGAATCTGCCTTTAACATTTGTATATTAAAGGATAAACTAATTCTTTTGTTGTTAGTTTTATTATAATGAATTCCATGAGGGAGCCATCCTGGAAAGAGAAGTAATTTTCCCACAAGGGGTTGATGTTCCCATCGTTCAGCCAAAGGGTAATAACATTGGCTGGCTTCTAATAATTTATTAGGAGATTCAAAAAAAATGTTTCCGTCTTTTCCATTAGTTTTATAATAATAACATCCACTGATATCCATATAACCATGACTATGAATATGTCCGTAGTTTCCTTTCTTACATAAAGTAAACCAGGATTGAAATCGTGTTGTTTTATTTTCAAAAGATTTTTCAAATACATAGAGAGAATCCGGTCCCAAGGCGGTGCAATAATTTCTGAGATGTTTCATGATTTCTTTTTCTAGTTTTTTTAAGTGATGAGTCTTAAGAATATTTTCTTCGAATGAATTAGATAAATAAAGACTAGGATCCCAATCTTTTTTCATAAAGAATTTTATCTTCTTCATACATGTTCTAATTTCTTTTTGTATATCCTCAACGTTGTCCACCAGGGAATAATAAATTGGAGTAGGATAAAGATTTTCAATCATTAAAGAACAAAGTCTTCACATTTTTCTACAGGAACTTTAAAAAATTTTTCTCCTCGAGCTACATATTTATTTTGATTTTCTTCGACCGGGCTCTCAAGAATAATTTTCTCTGTAATAATCAGACAACGAGTCAGAAGTTTATTCACACTAAAATAGACACAAGATCCATCAGTAAAAAATTTCTTTTTACGATAAGGAATGTTAACGGTTTCAAAAGGAAAGACGTCATGATCTCTCCAATTGTTTCGGACTTCTACTTCAGCCGTTCCAATCTTTTCTCCATCTTTATAGAGTTTCAAATCAACTCCAAAGCCACGATCTCCCATAATCTGAAGATCTTCTCCATGCTTTTTACGTAATACTTTAGCGACGAATTGTTTACCGGCATGATCATGCTGGCTATAAAGACTTCTACTAAACGCTTTTGTTTTGTTTTCCATTTGTCCTTTCTTTCTTCTATATAGGTTAACGTAGGATATATGTCAAGGGAAATTAAATTAATAAGTCTTTTAATTCAAAGGTTAAACCCTCTAATTCATCAGGTTTACCTTTAGGATAGTCAGGAAAAACCATGAATTTCTCACCGGTTTCCTCATTCGTACAACCTGCGACTAACCAATCCCATTTAAAGTCATTATCTTCTACAAATTCACGCATAACTTCATAGGTTTGATCCGGGTGTTGCTTTAATAGATTAGCTTTACATTCAGACATCGTTCTAAACCAACCCTGCATTTCAAAATTCTGTTGGGTGATGATTGGATCGCTACCTATTAAATAGGCTAAGATTAAAATTTTGTACATTAGAGCACACGTTTTTTTCCTTGACCACGAGATTTTTTACGTCGGGGGCAACGTTTTGAATACGATTTAGCGTGTCTTTTAGGTCTTTTTTTTCTAGTTTTTTTCTTATAAGTAGAAACACCAAAAAGAGGTTTTCGTTTACGAGCCATCTTCGTCAAGAAAAGTCATGGAAGGAGTTTTATCCATACCCGTATATCCAATAGGCATAAAAGTAATTGCTCCATTAACTTTTTGTTCAGTTTCAGAACCACACGTAATACAACGATAAATGTTTTTATAAAGAGAAACAAAAACTGTAGTTTCTCTACAGAATGGGCAGTCACCATTAGTGACTTCAGTCTTAAATGATATTCCGTTTTTTCCAAACATAATTTTTTCTACTATATTTCTTTTTATCTTTAAATCGTTTCGAAGTAAAGTGTCTTAAAATTCGAGCTATCGGGTTTCTAGTCGAGGATGATTTTTGTGATGTGTTTTTCACCTAAATATATCTCAGTCTCAGCTTTAGATTTAATACATTTATAGGAAACGGTTTCACTGTACTGGCGTTCCGCCTCACGTTTTCCTCGGAGGCACATTCCCATCGACGGCTGAATACGATGTTCCTTAATTTCTCCGTTTACAAACATGAGTAATGCAATCACTGTCTCAACCATTATTGTGCTCCATTTCCATTTTTATAATGAATTTCTCTATTAGCATCTTTAAGCTTTTCAATATCCATTAATACTTTGTCCATTTGTTTTCTTAAAAATTCGATGTTAACTTTATTTAAAGACATAGAATCAATGTGTTTGTTTAACTTATCCGTGGTTTTGTAAAGATCCTCGATCATCATGAACTGCTCAGAATCTGCGGGCAAACTGCCCAGCTGACCCCGGGGCCACTTGATCCGGAATTCTGTATTCTCTTTTAAATCTTTTTCCATTAATTCTAATGTAGTTGAAATTCTATTTTGTGTTTCAATGATACCGAAATAAGCCCAGGTCCCGATCGCCACCATGGCGATCAAAGAGGCCACGGTTTTCATCGGCATCTGAACTGCGGCTTCTTCTGAAATTTTGAGAGGTTTAGGCATTAGTAATTATAACTTCCTGAAGGAGTATCTCCTCGTTCTAATACTTCAAATAATTTTTTATGTTGGTCCATGATCTCTTCATCAGAGTCCATCATCTTTTCAATTTGGCTTTGTAGCTTGTCCACATGTCTCTCTAATTTATCCACTTTATCTTCATGCACTGCTTGAATCGTAGAGAGCTCAAATGTACGGCTAAGACTCCAGCCCCCTAGGGCTAAGAGCAATCCTACTAATAATGTCATTAACTTGTCAGCCATTAAAATATAATCTCCATGACTAAGTATAG
>VTLG01011731.1_pt1 | contig 14856 bp, 30 predicted proteins | sample 4694571 | NCBI WGS metagenome assembly VTLG01 (sample SAMN12604809, study PRJNA352737) | marine metagenome | biome: ENVO:00000447; feature: ENVO:00000209|ENVO:00000569|ENVO:01000036; material: ENVO:00002151; isolation source: viral sequences binned using virsorter ...
TACAAACCCCGCACCCGTGTCTGTATATGTTCGATAATCAACTTTCAAACAAAGTGAACGCGCTAAATCTGACAAGTCCAGAAAACTTCCAGATGTGTTGTTTGATTTAGAACTGATGTCCAAATCAAATTTGTCTTTTATTAATTCAGCAACTTCAAAGATACATTCCGTTTGACCCGCACCCGCGTCCACGCCAGTTGCAGTCAATGAATAGGTGACATTTCCAGTCCAAGAACCCGAAGATGTCCCCGTGTAAATATAAAGTTCAACTTTTCCCGTGTGTGCGCCACTTACAACTGTTCTGATGAAATAAGGTGACCGACTAAAAATCATTTCTGCCATAGTTTTTAATTTTCTTCTTTAAGTATTCTTTCGATTTCCAGACCAAAATTTTCAAGAATTGCGTCTGGAAGTGCATTGTAATATTGTTGAAATGGTTTTGTAAAGAACATTGAAGGTGCAAGACCTTGCGCAAATATTCTTTTTTGCAACCAAAAAGCAATTGTTGTCATACCACCTCGGCGAAACTGTCCCGTTTTTTTGTCACGGAATCTTATGTTGTTTCTAACCGCCCATTCACGAAGTGTTTGCATAGGTGGTTTTTTTGTTCGATAGGAAAATTTTCCAAAAATAGAATCATTGTCAGCTCCTTTTTGTTTACCGTCACGAACCAATCTTGGATTTGCACCAAACACACCCGCGTCTTTATAAGCAACATAATCAGCAACAATCAATTGAAGTTGCAATCCTTGTGGTGTTTTACTTATTTGATATGTCATTGAATCTGGATTGTCAGCTAAATATCCAGTTCCAGTCGTGAAATCTTTTTTTGCATTTTCACGCGCGTCTTTGATGACATTCACCGCGAATCTTCGCATTGCATTTTCGACTTTGCTTAATCTCATTAGTTCGCGCAAATTGTCATTCCGTTTGGAATCATTATTGTAAAGTCAACAGTCCAACCCGCCAAGTCATTTTCAAATCTATCAACAAAAGGTTGACATGACGGTTGCCCGTCTAGTTGAAATAATTGGTCATATAAATCGCCACGCCTTAACATTTCCAGAACACGATTTGCAACCGCCAATTGTGTGTTCCAAACATCTTGTTCGTTTTCAACACCTTCAAAATAATCGGGGTCACCTTCTGCATAATCTTTGACTTTGTCAACCAAGTCCATGCATAAAAGTGAAAAACTAAATGTCCAGATGTTTCCGTTAAGGGTTGCATTATTGACCATGAAATGTGACAAAGGAAATATCGTTTGTTTTTTTAAATCAACATTAAAGATGTCACCATATGTCACGGTTTTACAAAATTCATCTTTTTCAAGTTCTTCACGAATTTTGGTGGTTACATTATAAAATCCTTGCATTATTTTTTCATTTTTGCTTTAAATTGTTGATGTTCCAGATCAGATTTTTCTTTTTCATAAGCTAGGAATGTCAAGCATTTAAAAAGTTTATATTTAGTAATAGTTTCAAATCTTCTGATGTCGCCTTGACTGATTTGATATAATTGCGCATAGTTTCCCCATTTTTTTGCAAAACTTTGTTCACCTCGGGTTGTGTCCCCACTTGATTCAAATATTTCTGGAAACAATTCAACAAGTCGTTCATTAAACGATAAAAAAAAAGCATTGCACCGATTGTGACTTGAACTGGAATTTGTTTCATCATTTCCGAATATTTTCGTGAACTTTCATAATCTTCAATTAAATATCTGTCGTTTAATCGGCTAGTGACGGGTCTATATAAAACCGCCATGGCTTTATGCATTTGACCCCAGTCACCCAAATAATTATTCAAATCCAGATTTTCACCAAATGTGATGTCGTCTAAATTTGGAATGAATCCGAATTCTTTGCCGTCTATTTCCAATATATTTGTCAACGGGTGTTTTTCGTTTAACAAATTATTTATGTCTTGCAATAGCTTGTCAGCGTCTTTGTCTTTTAATCGTTTGACTTGTGTTTTTGTTAAACCGCCCAAATGCGACAAAACTTGTGTCGTTGTTGGATTTTCAATCAAACTAAATTCTTGATATTGTCCAAGTGATATATTCATGTCCTTTATTTATAAAAACTAAAAAACCCCCGCATTGTATAACACGGGGGTCTAAAAACTAAACAAACTAATCTAATTGATGAAAACTAGATATTTTTAAAATCAGTATAATATTTATAAAGATGAATATATATGTTGTTTATTTTTTTCGCTAGATGTTTGTCTTGATTGTATTCTTTCGCGCCTTCTTTGATTATTTTACCGCGTTTTAAGACATTTATTGTCACGGGTGGTCTTTTGCCTTTACGGACTGGCAAAACATCAATTGTGAAGTCGTTTTGAAAACACCAAGACATCGCGCGTTGTTCTAAAGTTTTACTTCTATCCATTGAACACATAATTTATCAACGGCGTGTAAGTATTGAAAAACCAAATGAAGAAAAATGTTAAGACGCAAAAAATTAAAATTTGCAGTCCGTCAAAAATGTTTTGATGTAGCATTCTTCGTTTGTGTGTTTCTTGCCATTGTTTTGGTGAATAGAATGTTTTGTTTACGATTCCAGAATCAGAAATTTTGATTTCAACGATTCTTCCGTCTTTTAAAATTTTTATTTCTTCTTTTTCCATTTTAATATTCTTTAATTGAACCCTTGTCATCGCTTTGCATGAATTTTTTTCCAAATGCGATTTCCATTAGTTTTTTTCTTTCGGATTCTGTTATTGTATTATTATTCAATTTTTTCATTAATATTTGATATTCTCGGTGTTGATTCATGACATTCTTTTATTAGTTAATATGTCTTGAAGTTTCATGTATAAATCTTTGTGTAATTGAACAGATTCTTCGTCCCAAGTGTGTGCGATTTCTGTTTCATATAAAATAATACATAAATGTTCAAGTTCTTCGTCATTAACGCTTATTAAATGCGTTCTTTTGACTTTGACTGGTTTTTTGGTTGTTTTGATGTTCATGCGTTTAACATGCAAAAAATCTTTGTCAGATAGCGAATTCCACCAATCTTCAGAAACTTCTTCTTCACTCAATACAGTTGGATTTTCATAATCACAAAATCCAGAATCAAGTGCGGGATAAATAGTGTGTGTGAATTCGTCCAGAAAAGTTCCAACGCTTTCCAGATACGTCAATTGCGGGTTGTTTTTTAAAGATTTATTGACTTTGTCAGTAAAGTCGTTTGTCATAGTTCGGATATATAATTTACTCATTGTTTTAAATTTAAAGGGGGGAATTTCACCCCCCAGTTATTAATCAAGTTTCTAGTAATTAAGCGGGTACATTTGTTGTCTTAAATATGACAATCTGTTCCAGTTTTCGTCTAGCTTTGCGAAGATGAATTTTATTCTTTCGCCAGTTGTCAATTTTTCTGTTATTTCTGCACGAAGTTCATAATTTTCATTTTCCAGTTCGTTTGATTCCTTCATGCATAAAATCCAGTTGTTCGCTTGTTGTAAGCCATGACCATTGTTTTCAAATCTTCTTAAGACAATGTGACCTTTTTTGATTTGGTATTGATTGTCTTCATGTTCAATAACTAGATAATAAGTTCCAGTTTGCGTCACGATTCTTGTGATTTCAGTTTCGTTAAATGTTTTAAATTTTTTCATTGTTTGTTGTTTTTATTGTTATTAATACCCTAATATTAACATTTTTGTTAATACGAAGCAAGAAAAAGACGAATTTTTTTTGTTTTACAGATAAGAAAAGTGTCCCCACCGAAATTCAGTCGATCACCTAAAATTGCAGATCACAATCAGTAAATGTGATAAATTCCGCGATGTTTGTTAGTCATTTTGAAGCTGACCGCGTATCGTAGCGCGTCAAGTGAATGGTTGAATGCGTCACATGGCGTTTGCGACTTTTTTTCTAACCAGACATAATTGTTCAGTTCCTTAATCATGTCGGTCGATTCTGGGTCGATTATTAAGTCATAATCTTTTAGCATTGATATTCCGAATGTGACACTTCCTTGACCTTTGACGGCGGGAACTATATTGCAGTAAGACCTTAATTCATTTATCAATCTGGGTTCGCTAGAATCCGCGACAATAAGTCCAGAACCCGCAATTCGTTTGTTAAGTTCGCCGATTTGCGATGTGGTCAAATGCGGTTTGTAATAATGCAATCGGACATAAATCTTTTGGTTGTTGTCATCAATGTTTGCTTCAATCAATGTTGACGGGTCATTGCTGAATCCGAAATCTTGTCCAAACACTGATTTGCTGACATGTTGGAATTCGCCTATTGTCCAGTTGTCGAAAACTACTCCTTCCGCTTTGTCTAACCAACCGCCAAGAATCTGGTGTTGATATTTGTTGGGTCTTCTTCGTTTTATCTTTTCAATACTGTTGATGTACGACTGCGACAAGTTGTCCAGATTGTCAAGATATGTTGTGTGAACATAAGTCACATCATTCTTTGTTGTGCATGTTCCCTCATTAACTGCATTGTCTTCAAAGAATCGTTTATAAATCCAGTGTTCTTTTGTCGTAGGATTCAGAATCAGAATCACACGGTTATCAATCCCGCGTTGTCTGACTGACATATCTATCTTGTCAAATGTTTCTTCGTCTGTTAGTTCCTCGGCTTCGTCCATTACCCAAGTTGTCAATCCTTGCAATGATTTCAGATTCGCAGTTTGCAATCCAGAACTTGTTTTGATTCCTCGGAACAGTATCTTCGAACCCGTGTGAAGATTAGTGATTTCGTCTTTAGTAACATCAAACATGTGGTTCAATTCAAGCATGTCAATCTTTTCTTTAAATTCTGGAATGATTGAGATATGAGCTGACCGAAGTGTGTATCTGGTGAATAGGATTGTGTGTCCGCGTTCCATTGTTAAGTAAAGGATTGAGAATGCGACTGCAAATGATTTCCCAGAACCACGACCACCAGAAAACAAATAGTATCTGGATAGTTCGTCCCAAACCAGATATTTGTGATTGATTGTGACTTTAGCTTGTTTTGATTCCACGCATTAATTCTTTGAAGTCAACGGATATTCCTTCGCTTGAATTAATATCGACAGACGCGGTTGCTTTGCCATATGCCGAATCCATTAATTGCTTATACGCTTGGACATCGCCCTTATTAGCTTTTTTGATTAGTGCTAATGTCATCAAATCTTCTTGTGTCAATTGTTCTTCAACTTGTGTAATTGGGTTAATAGAATCATTGTGTGTGTCAAGCCATTTTCGTGCGATTGTAGAACGGTTCAATGAACCTTTCGGTCTTCCACTAGGGTTGCCCGATTGTCCCTTCTTAAACGGTTTTAAATTGCTTTCGTTTGCCATTTGTGATGTGTGTGTTGTGTGTCGATAGATGTAAAAATTTTCACTGTATCTTCACTGTTTTTATATTTTTTAGTTCTTTTAAATAAAAACTTGATTTGATTCTTTTTGTTAATTAGAATTAAGATGAATTGAACAAGCGATATATTTCCAGTGCTTTCTTTAAATGTTTACAATAATCATATGCATATTTGTTATCGTTGTTATTTATTGCGTCCATTATTAATTCGGTGTGTCGGATTATCGCGTCATAATCAACATTTATCTTCGGGATTTCTTTTTTGTTAGGCATAGTTAGTTTTTATTTATATTCCACATTGACCAGAATCACAATCGGTGAAATCGTTATCAAATAATTCAATTTGTGAATTCCATTTTATTATGTCTTTATACATTACATCAGAACGCCATTTTGATGTGTCAGATTCTTGGTCTGCAAACCATTGCAATTTTTTCGGGTGTTTGTTTGACATCTTCTTTAATAATAACGGACTTCGCCACCAACAACCGACACAATTATTCATGTAAGCAAATTTGACGGGTTTATCAATCCAGAATTGTTCAATTGTGTCTTTATATACACCGTCTTTAATTAAAGGGAAAACTGGTTTGCGCCATTCGAAACTTTTCCAACGATTTGATGTTCCAGTTTTTGTTTTTCCAATAATAGATTTGAATTCGTCAATTCCGTTTTCATTTGCTTTGCTTAACAATTTATTTGCGCGTCTTTGCTCGTTTGCGCGAAAGCCGATTCGCATTTCCACCACCTGATCAACTTCTTTTTTCCACCAGTCAAAAATCGGTTGCAATTTCAATTCGGTTGTGCAAAATCTTGCCATTTTATTTGGTAAAAATCGGATTCCGCTTTTCTTGACAATTATTTCATCAAATGTTCTTCCAGACACCCAATGAATTTGTCTTCCATTGAATTGTTCTAGTTCCAGAATCGTTTGAATTATCACATCGTCTTCCAATGTCCCGATGAATTCTTTTCCAATTTTGTCAGACACAATTTGTCTAATTTTTTTGTCTGGATATAAACATTTTTTGTCGCTTGTTCTAACTAATGAAAACACATCATAATCGGCGGGATATATATTTGAAATATATGCCGAAGTTTTCCCGCCACTTATGGAATTGACTGTTTTCAATCTATATTTGAGTATATAAGTTTCTTTATTTTGTTTGGAAGTGTGTCAACTTGATATTTTAATACATCATATTTCAATTGCAGTTTTTCGAACCGTAATTCTAGGGGTTCAAGATCAGAATCGTTTGCAATCTTCGAATAAAGAACTTTGAACTTTGGTTCGTAGTTCATTAACATGGGGAATATGTTATTTAATGCATGTAAAACAGTAGCATGGTTTTTCCCTATGCTTTCACCGATTTCTTTTAATGTTTTGTGTGTCCTTTCACGGCACAATTTAAAATATATTGTTCTTGCATAAACATGTTCACGGTCACGATGTGGTGAAACAAGTTTTTTTCCAGTTTCTTTTTCAATTGTTAATTGAATCTTTTTCATTTCTTTCATTTGTAACATTTATTTTTATTTTTAAGTTATTTAATTCTTTTCTGTTGGTCAACCTCACTAAATTGACAAGATGAAAAAATTTTGCCCATTCCAGACCCAATTTTATGCCTTCACATTCCAAATAAAGTTCTGCTCGTTCATAATGGGACAACATTTCTTCTATTTCGGTAAATGACGCACCCTTTTCCAATTCGAAAAGTGCAATTCCGAAATATTCGTTAATAATATCATTTAATAGTCCACTTCCCAAAATCCAAGTTTCAAAATTCTATAACATTCAATAAATTTTTCCCTTGCTTTTGATTTATACACTTGTTTGAACAGTTTAAACACTTCTTTTGTGTACTGATAGCGCGTTTTAGCGTGTTTTAAGACACTTTCAGCGCGTTTTTGTCCATATCCCTTCAAATAATTCACATTATCCGCAGAATCGCCGACAATCATTTGTTTATAAAAGTTGTGACGCGCCATTTCTGGCGTTACATCATAAACAACTTTATGTTTATGGTGATAATTGTAAATTAAAGCGGGGATTTGCATGTAATCTTTGTCAAGTGACACAATCATTACATTTTCACGACCGATTTCTTTTTGCAAACGATTCCACATGATTGCAATTAAGTCATCAGTTTCAAATCCATGCGCTTGTTTGATGTGATACATTTCACAAACCGCGTCAGACAGTTCGTCAAAAAAATCTGGTTTGCTTTTGTCCTTTCGATTTGCTTTATAAGTTTTTGAAAGTAACTTTCGATAATTTCCACGGGATTCTGCACAAGTCACAATTTTATCGACACCATAATGTTCGTCAAGTCGGTTTATAATTGCCATATACACTTCATCGAATTTTCCGACTGCTTCATCAAATGTTTCACATTGATAACATGATGAATAAATCAATGAATCTGCGTCAAATAAAAGTATCATAAAAATATGTTTCCGTTGTAACTGTGTTCTTTTTCCCTCATGTATTCGCCGACAATAGTTCTTGCGTGTCTAATACACAAACCAAATTCTTCGGCTAAATATGGAGCTGAACCAAACATGTTCGTCACCCCAGATTCACGCAATGCGTCTAAATAAATAAAATATTCTTCTTTCATTATTCTTCTTTTAAAAGGGTTAAACATTCGGTTTCAATTTCATCAATCGTTTCACGATTTAACATTGACATTATTTCAACATCACTTCCGTTTAAATACATGTGATGTGCTTCAAATGTTGGTGGTGAATCGGGGTGGTGATAATCACCTTTTTCGCCTTCGCAAAAATATCCTTGAACTTCCAGTTGAAGTCCGTTGTAATCAAAGATTAAAAGTTTTTGTTCATACATTGTCTTATTGTTTTTTAATTGTTAGGTTGCAAAATTAACAAAATTGTTCATATTTAAAACAATTCTTGTGTTTTTTCTGGAATCTGATCTTGAAAAATTGTCTTTTGTGCGCGGTGTTTTTTTAATCTGTTCAATGCGTCTTGATAATATTCTGGACTTATTTCACAAGCGGTCAAATCAAAACCGAAGTCATGACATGCAATTGCAATTGTTCCAGAACCAAGGTGAGTGTCCAGAATCTTGTCACCTTCCTTTGCATATTTAGATAAACAATATTTATATAAATACACGGGTTTCTGACATGGGTGTGTTCTGTTTTTTCTAGGCGCACGAACACGGCAGATTTTCGGAACTTTAGAAAATGAAGTCCATGCAAGTTCATGCATTGAATAATTTAAATCACCTTGTTTTTTATCCCAGACCAACCAATCACGCGCGTCTGGTAACAATGAAGCAAAATAATTCGCACCCCAAATGATTTGATTCTGGCTTACACGAAATAATTCTTTAAAATATTTTTCGGTGGGGACATTATCATTCCAATCTTTTTGTTTCATCATTCGACCCATTGGTCGTGAACCTTGCATTCTGTCACCTATTCCAAAAGGCACATCAACAATCGCAAGTTCAAAATGATTGTCTTTATATCTCGACATCAAATTCATGCAATCTTCGTTCGTAATATTTATCATAAATTCATTAGTTCATTAATACATGTGTGTCCACCTATCACAACGGCACAAGCAATCGCGGGTTTTTTACCACGCTTTGCATATGCCATGGCGTAAGAATCAAAATCAATTCCACAACCAACTTGACAACCAAACACTTTGAAGTTTTGACCAACAAAAAACTGCGTATAACATTGAGTGTGTAAATGTCCTTGAACGGTTGATTGCATATCTGCGCGACATTTCATGTGTGCCGTTCCACCCTCACCGTGAACATATTGAACGCCGTCAATAACTATGCGGTCAACAAATTTCCATGTAGGTGTTTCAAGTACATCTTTATATGCTTTTATCCATTTTCTTGGAACTGCGCTTGATTGTGCTTTACGCATAATTATTCGGTCATGGTTTCCAATTGTCACGGTTGCTTTTGGAAATGCTTGAAACCACCTTTTTATTCTTTTGATTGCCAAGTCAAGTTCGTCCGCACCGCCCAACGCCTCGGTGTCTGTTTCATGATAACTAGCATAATGATTGTCAATGACATCACCAATGAAAACAACTTGATTGCAATTATGTTTTGCAAATGTTTGTTGACAATGGTCAAGGTAACCGTCCAAGCAAAATGGTTCATGCAAATCACCAATCACCAGAACCCGTGATTGTTTCTTTGTTAAATTTTCATATGCGACACGCTTGTTGCCAGACAAACGCGGTCTAATTTGTTCATTCATATGTCTTCAATAAAATTAATAATTCAGTCACCAATGATTGAACACATGTCGCACATTGTGACATTTTCTTTTGTCTTTTAAATACTCGGTTGTAGATTTCTAAAAGTTTTTTTTGTTCTTCTGGCGAAACAACATTTCTTTTTTTCATTAAAAGAAGATTGTCTTTTAAATAATTATATTCATCTTCTTCCAGACATTTCGGAACATCATATTTAAATTTAGTGTTCAACAGTTCTTGTCTAGCGTCACACCCGCAATCGCGTCCCGCTTTGTCAAATATATATTTCACCGCTTTGTCAATTCCTAATGCTGAAGTAACTTTTTTAATCGTGTCGCCAAGTCCACGCGGATTTTTTTCTTCAAAGTTTTTCTTAAATTTTTCGTAAGTCATTTCACTTTATTTAATAGTTCGTGTTTCACAACCCATGCTTCACCATGTTGGAAACGCTTTAATGTTTTTAATTTGTCAAATTCATTTCTTGAAATCCACCCAACAAATTCAACGACTGGAAGTTTTATCCATGCTAGAACATAGATTCTTCCTTTTGTCATATTGAATTGTCTTTTGGAAATAATTAAATCGGGTTTGAATTTTTTTTCCGTGCTTTTAATTTGAACACCGTTTTTAAAATCAACACCACCGTCACCACGACCGATTGTTTTTGTGTCAACCTTTTGACCCGTTACTTTTGCAAATGCAACTTCACCAATCGCACCGACAACATGTCTATGCCACGGCGGTTTGTTTGCAAAGAAATTTTTTGAATTCTTTGTGTCTTTGTGACCCATTGACGCAGACCTTTTTTTTCCAAGTTCTGTTGCAAATTCAATGTCTTTTTCTGTCAAAAAAACAGTGAGTTGATCACCTTCTTTTTTATATTCTTTCATAATCTTCATTTAAATAATCAAGCCAATCTTCCCCAAATTTTTCACGCATTTCTGTCTTGACTTTTTTTAATGTGTGAAATATATTGACCCATGAAATTTGTGTTTCTTTTGCCATTTTACGAATTGACATTCCACTATCACGATATATTTCAAAAATCTTTTTGTCATACCAATGAAACGATTCAAGATGTTTGTCCATTTTTTGACACAACTTCCAGAATGCTTTTTCTTTTTCAATATCGTTTTCATTTAATTGTTTGAATGTTGTTGTGTTTTCATCTTTCGGCATTTTCTTTGACTTTTTATATTCATCATTATAAATGTTTCTAATAACAAAAAACATATATCCGCGATGAACTTTATCTTTGCGAATGAATTTGTTTGGGTCACCGTATTTCAATAAACGATAATATGCTTCTTGAACGATGTCTTCTGGATTCTTTGAACCAAGTGCGGTTGCAATGTCAATCCATTCTTTATGATGTTTATATATTAGTTCAATCCAATGTTTCACAAATCAACATTTTTAAAAGGGTTAAAATAATCTTCAGACACAACATCTGGAAGACCGAATTCATTTATCTTAAATGAAAAATCTTTGAAGGGAAATCCCCTTGTTCGTTTACATTTAACATGTACGACATTTTTATCATTCGGGTGGCGTTCAAGTTGAATTTGTGTTTCAGCTTTTTTTTCCATGAATGAACCTAAATGTCCAGTCGGTTTTTCAGAACCCCAGTTTGAATGAATGACTGTAATAATATGACAGTTATATTTTGCAGACCATTCCATTAATTTCTGGACAACTTCATTTGCTTCAACTATGTTGTTAACATCGGAACACAAATCAGCAATGCCGTCAATTATAACAACCCCGATTTTATGTTTTTTGTTTTTAAGTATTTCATCAATAAATTCAAGTCGTGTTTTATATCCAATGGTTCGCAAAACATAAGTTTCATAACAACCCAAGTCAGCGTTTGTGTTCATGTCTGCAACGCGTCTGAAAACCCTTTGCGCATGAAATTTGCCTTGTTCAGTGTCAAAGTGAATTAAACATTCATCATTGCGATGTCCTTTAATATCGCCGACAAATTGATTCGTCCCGCCTAAATATGCAGACGCTAACAATGAAACAAAATATGTCTTGTGTGTCTTCGGGGGAGCTGAAACAAATGAAAAATTTCCATAAGTCCCAAGTGCCAATTCAATTCGTTTTGAACCATTGATTGTTTGATAATCGACAAACCCTTTTGATATTGCAACGGGTGGAAATTCAACTTTTGAATTATAGTCGATTGAACATTGTTCTTTTATAAGTTTGTAGTTTTTCAATATTGAATAAAAAAAAAAGGGGGTCGCGAAACCCCCGTTGAACTATAAATCTAAAAAGTCGAAGTCGTTGTCAGCTTTGTTGACTTGTCCGTCTTGCTTGTCTTTGCGTGGTAACACTTTCGGTTCGTTGCCGTTATACCAAACAACACGACCGTTTCCAACATAAGTTTTTTTGACTTTGTTTTCGCGTTCGTCTGGTGTTTGTGAACATGTCACCGCTACATTTTGACCATACGGGTCAGCTTCATCATTTATGCTGACTGTTAGATACATCACTGCGGTTTCTTTTCCGTCTTTTGATTTTCCTTTTATCCACCTTTCTTTTGGAAGTTGGTGTCCCTTCAATGTAAAATTTATTAATGTTGCCATTGATTATTTATTTAAGTTAATTATTTCTTTTTTATTATTTCTGTCTTTTTTAAAACTGTCAGATTCGTCTTCCGAATAAACGCCTTCAGCATAGAATCCAGTCACTTTCAAAACCGCCCTTGCAAATGCGCGTTTTTCAGCCATTTCACAACAGTAACTTCCGAAATAGTTCCCGCCTTTGCCAGACAATGCAGAACCAAATGTTTCAAGCCACAAACCGTTTTTGATTCTGGCTTTAGCTTTGATGACTGCAAAGTTAGTTTCAGTTTTGATTGCTTCAAATTTAACTTCTATTTGTTCAGCGTTTTGAATCTTTTCAATTCCTTCACGCGTTACAATTATAAAAGAACGACCAGAAATTTCTTTTTTCCAGAAATCCGTGTCTTTATTCAATTTATAAGTTGTGTATAATTGATTTAATTTTTCTTTATTCATTTGATTCTGGATTTGGATAAACTGCTTTTTTTCTTGTTCTGTGATAGGTGAATGAATTGCGAAGTTCAAGATCACGAATGTTGGTTTTGTCAATGATTTGGTTTTCCATGTCAATGACTTTAAAGTTGTAAGTCACTAAAGTTTCAACTGCTTTTTTGACTTCTTTTACTTTGTCACGAAAGTGACTAAAGGTTTCGTTTTCGATTGGATTGTTTTCAATTATCATTTTTTTTGGTTTTAAATATTTGATGTTTATTAATTGGTTTGTATTTATAAAATTCGTCTTTCATTAAATTTAATTCATTTTTAATGTTGGACGCTTTGTGTGTAAGTTCACGGACATCGACTTGCAATGACCATGTGTAAACACACATTTCACGGAATGATTTAATTACATTCGTGATTTTTTTATTTCGTTTGTGTTTTTTTTCTAATGCAACCAATAAGCTAGACACAATTTCAACATTTGTGTCAAAATTTATTCTTTGCAAAACTTCTTGTTCCGTTAGTGTTCCGTCTTTATTCATTGTCTGGTTTATAAAATTGTTTCATTTCTTCCATTTTATTTGCGAAATCTTCCTTGATGTGTGCAACAAGTTTTTTCATTTCACGATAAAATTTGGCTTTGTTTGAATATGTTTTTTGGTGATTGATTAGACCTTCGATTTGTCCTAAATAATTAAGCAAGTCCAAATTGGTTTTGTGAAGAACTTTGACTTCTTCTTGTAATGCTTGGATTGAATATTGTTTGAATTCTTCTTGGTCTTGTCTTGCAGTTTTTTCTTCTGACATGTTAGTTCTTTTTTTTTGTTTCTATAAAGTTAAACATAAATGTTAATAAAATTTAATTAATTCATCAACACAAATGTTAATAAAAAAAGGGGGTAAAAAATACCCCCCTTTCAATCCAAACAAGAAAAAAACAACAAGTAAAATTCAACGCGTTTTCATCGCGTCAAGGTTGTTCAATTTATTATAATGTTGAATCAATTCTTCTAATTCTGGAATTGACCATTTCTTTGATTCGCGCGACTTTTTAAACAGTTCATCAGCAGTGCCAACGCCATAAGTGTCATTGACATACTTACCGAACAAATATTGTTCACCGTATCGAAACACATTACATTTTGCGCATTGTGGTGCAACATTTCGTGAATCGAAGCGAACAGAAGCATGACGACGGCTAATGAAATGACCACACTGAAGTTCCTTCCACGGTTTTCTGACCCCGCATGTGACACATTTTTCTGTTCCGTCAATTGCACCTTTTTTTCGTGTGAATTCACTGAAAACTTTGTCCAGCTTTTTAATAAGCGAACGAATTGATTTTTTTCTTTTTGGCATTCTTTCATTCTATTAGAATATATATATTATATATAATTAATAATATAATTAATAATAAACTAAAATCAATAAGTATATTATTAACATCATTAACATTCACCTTCCTTGCGAACGGTATTTCTTCACATAATTTTTTGACGACTTTAGCTTTGACATTTTTGTTTTTGCGTGAATCCCTTTTCTTTTTGTCTTGGGTTTCTCGATTTTGATTGTTACGAATGTCTTCCTTTTTGCCATTATTTATTTGCTTTTTTGTGTTTCTTCGGCAACAAGTCATTGTCAGTTGTATATTTTCTGTTTTGTGGTCTTCCGTTTCTAACTAAATATAAAAATGCGTTAACCCTTGCAAATGCCCAAGCTGAAGCGGATTTTATCTTTGGGGAATGCGATGTGTTAAACGCACCAAGTCCGCGTTGAAATACGCTTTTAAGCATTCCAACTGTAACACCAAAACCAAGTTTGTCTTTATATCTTTTATTAAAGTCGTCCGCTTTTTTTTGCAATGTCTTTGCGTCCTTTTGACTAACAACCGCACCGCGTTTTCCTTTTGCATTTCCTTTCGCCGTTCCTTTGCCTTTTGGGTTTCTGTTGGGTGTGTCAGATTTTGGTGCTTTTGGTGACTTCACTATTGCGCCACGCTTACCAACTTTAGCAAGTGTTTCACGGTCAATTTGCTTTAATTTTTTTATTGCCCAGTTAACACCAGAAGTTCCACCCCAACCAAGCCAAGCAACATATCCACGGTCTTTCCATGGTGTGTCCTTAAACTTCGGGTCAATCTCGGCATTCTTTTGATGTCTTTTAAATGAAGCCATTCGGGAAATTGTTGATCTTGAAAGTTTGCCTTTTCGTGCTAATTGTGAAGCGCGTGTCCACCCAATTCTTGTCATTCCCTTGC
>VTLG01013483.1_pt1 | contig 14854 bp, 15 predicted proteins | sample 4694571 | NCBI WGS metagenome assembly VTLG01 (sample SAMN12604809, study PRJNA352737) | marine metagenome | biome: ENVO:00000447; feature: ENVO:00000209|ENVO:00000569|ENVO:01000036; material: ENVO:00002151; isolation source: viral sequences binned using virsorter ...
CGCATCCAATTCGTTGGGGTCAACGTAGATAACATTACCTTGTATATTCTTTAGAAAATTCTCCAGTCTTGAAAGAGGCATCCTATTCTTCTCTAATTACAGATTCTGTCTAAGTTTATTTATTCAATGAATTATACCAGAATGATAAAACAAACCTCTCATCACCCTCAACCTTACTAACGTAATGAAGATATTGTGAATTTGAGAATATTATGAGTTTTCCTGGCTCTGGTTTGACTTCAAAATCCTCAAAACAAGTGCGTCCACCAGAGAAATTATTATTTAGATACAACATCGCTGCGAATACGTCAGGATTATGAACGTTGTTGTCATCAAAGTGTGGTTTCATAAAAGTGCCAACAGGCCATCTTATAACTCCAACATAATCAAGATTTGCGGTAGAGTCAAAACTTTTACAAATACTATTTACCCTAGTTACAACCTCATCATCTAAAGATGGGATAGTAGGATCAACATCACCACCAAGATAAACAGCAGTGTGATCCTTCCATTCAACAGTGGTTAGATAAGTATCACCACCTCTGGTTTCATCACCATAAGGCATCTCTTTTCCTTTATTTGCAAGAGATAGATCAATAAATCTTTGACACTCATCAGGAGAAATAAAGTTCTCCTCAACATAAATTAATTTTTTCAAGCGGTATAAGTGTTAGGTGGGCCAGCAAAACGAGGATCAGTATATGTTCTCTTATCCTCATCAACTTTATTTGGATCAAAGTTAGGATCTGGATAGTCTTGCCAAGTCTTGCCTTCATATTCAACTATCAATGGATTGATGTCTTTTCTCTCTCCATATACATGATAAAAACAATCAATAGTAGATAGATCAGTGATCAAATCAGTATTAGTTGAATCCTCTGCAATAACAATAAATTCATTATTAAACTCTTGAATTACAAGATTTTGATTTGATCCAATTGGTTGCAATTGAACAGTAATACTATTTTCATCAACTAAATCTTTCCAATAATAAGGTAATTCAATTACATTTGATTCCTTCAATCTACCACGATGGTAAACTCCTACCTCTGGGCCTTCAATACAAGCATAACGAAGACGATGACCCTTACCCTTTGTAGGATGTTCAATGTCAAATGGTTTTGGACGACCATCCGCAGCACCGAATCTAGCAGCGAGTTTACCTTTATTACCACAATCAACTGCACCAGAGAAGAAAGCATCACCTTCCACATATAATTTATTCGTTTGTCCACCACTGATGCGTAAAGCATTCGCAACTCTACCATCACCATTTATCACCATACTACCATCAAGTTTGATTCCCAAAGAAGCACTTAATGGTGGTTGGGTATCAAGTGGGTTTTGTGGTGGCGGTGGAGTGCCAACATTAAATACCGCCTCATATTTTGGTGATGCAGATGGTGTTCCAACATAAACAGGCCCATTTAATACAGCAGTCCCTGTTGGAGAAATATCAGGTGGAACGAAAGAGACATCATTTGTCCCTACGACTAATTTATCAAGTTGTTGTCTGGATATGTTCATTATAATGTTGGAGGACTAATTGTTGTTGCTGCTTTTAAAACTTGAGACATGGTTCCATAGTTTTCATCAGCAAAAGAAGCTGACAATGTAAAACCAGATTTAAGTTCTAAAAAACCTTTACTTATAATATTAGTAGTATTATCTGCTTTTATCAATATCTTTTCACCTTGAAGTCTAACATCAGGTGCATCTATGGTGGCAACCCTAGTTGCTTTTGCAAGAAACTGTCCATCTTGACCACCACCAACAGCTTCAAAATTAATGTTTCTTGCTCTAAATGTGATATCTCCGTTTTCAACATCAAAGAGAATATCACCCTTTTTAGCTTTTATAATTTTTGCTGGGAGTTGACTGATATCGCCAGGGCCTCTAACTTTTAATCCTTCACCAAGAACCTCCATAGAGCATCCTGGCGTGTATAGAACTGCTTTACCTGTGCCAGGCCCTTTACCAGTGCTACCTTGTCCAGTTCCAGAATGAAAAGAAAAAGATTGTGATTCCTGTGTCTGAACTTCATACAAAGTATCTCCATGTATGCTACTCTGTCCACTCTGAGTGCAATATCTTAGATGCACATCTCTTTCAAGATTTTGTTTATCCTTTGGTATTTTTGACATTTTACTTTGTAATACAACTAATAACTGTGACAGCTGACTGTCTTGCGCTCTCTACTAGTTTAGACGCATCTTGGACTTTTGTAAAGTTCAGAACAGGTAATAATCTACCTCCAACTCCAGTTTCACTATTTATCGTCAAATCTGGGAGATTGGTAAATCCAAATCCACCATTAGTAACTTTTGCACCTATGATGCGGCCATCCTGTATTTCTAGTTCAACCTCTGCTCCACCAGTTCCAGTTCCATCACCAGTTCCACCAGTTCCAGTTCCATCACCAGTTCCACCACCATCAACTGTGACTGTATCACCATCTTCATAACCAAATCCAGTATTTGTAACGACTACATCTCCAAGTGATGTAACAAATGTTTGTTCTCCATCATAAGTAGCATTTGGATCTGGTATGACTTCTTTTGTAGTTCGAGTTGAAATTGGATTTCCATTTTCATCAACCATTTCATTTCCATCTTCATCAGTCATTATTTCAAGGGTTGTTTCTATTGTATTTGACAGATATTCTTGGCCTGGATCAGTAATCACAACATTCACAACACCTAATTCAGTTCCGTTTGGATCGGATACATATAATCCATCAGTATTAGGTTCACCACCAACAGTTATACTAAGACCATTAAATGCAGGGACATTTGCATCAATACCGCCAGCGCCACCAAGACCACCTATGGATGGTATACCACCAGCAGCACCAGCATTGACACCACCAGTTCCAGCTGGTATTGGTGGTGGTAGTGGAGGAAGAGAGGGAACAACTTGTGTTGGCGATGATATTCCAGTCACTTCAAAAGTAACATCATCTTCTGGTGTAGATCCACATAAAGCATTGCCAGGGATAGTTATTGTTTCACCTTTTTGATATCCACCACCTCCAGAATTGATTATAATTCCCTCTATAAGTCCACTATTTCCAGTAAATATATCAAACAAAGATCCCTTTCCGTCAGATGAAGCAACAGCTCCAATAATTTTATATTCGCAATATGGGCCTTGTGAAAAATCTTTCTTGTCACCAAAAGTTCCATCTTCTAGTTCAGACTGGATGATAATAAACTCAGTAGCTGTATATGGGCCTATCGAAGTAATTGCGCCAGTTGGAGTTCCATCTTCAGATGGTGGTGATATATCAGGCGAGGATGTAGTCAAACTCGTGTTTATATCACCAGCACCAGCACCAGTTCCACCACCAATACCACCAACAGGAGGTGTGGTATCAGGGCCACCAATAGTCACAGGAAATCCTCCAGCAACTAAACCATCACCACCTTCTCCATTAATTACAATTGGTTCACCCTCAACAGTTAAAGGCACTCCACCAGTTCCGCCACCAACAACAGGCACACCACCTAAAGCTCCAACACTTACTGGTAAATTGTTTAGATCGGTATCTCCATCCTCTGTGACAACTGACTGACCATTTGGTGATGTTACAGGTGTTCCACCAACACCACCAGCAACAACAGGAAGTCCGTTTGAAGTTACTGGTAATCCCCCAACAGCACCAGCAGCTACCGTTGAATCTTCAGATATTTTCGATACAGGCCCCATAACTGGATAACCTCCAGCTCCAAATCCTTTATCACAACTATCAAAGAAAGAAAGTAGAGGTGGTTCCTTAAATCCAAATCCTGGCCCATTAATTGATACGCCTATGATATTACCAACTGCATTTACAATCGCACTTCCACTTGCACCTTGTCCACTACTACCTATGAAATCCACTCTTGGTGGCCCACATTTAAGAACATTTGTTGAACAATCTGGAGCTGATGGTTCTGCTGCAATTGCACCGTCAAGAGTATCTAAAAGATTTGCCTCTAATTTTTTAAATCCTATTTTGTCAAGTATTCCACCAAAGTCATCAGGGCCATTTAATCCAACACCATTTTTAGAAGAGAATGAACTTGGTTCTGGACAATTCAATCTATCACAATCAAGAACATTTGTAATAATATTTGCATATTTAATCGCTTTTGAGAAAGTATCACTAGGAAGTCCAATATCACCACCTTGAATATTGTTCAACTGATCAAACATACCTCCTAATTCATTATCGATAATACCATTGATCTGACCAAACATGTCACTTAAAAAATTCTCAACACCACAAATAGGGACATCTAAAACTTGTCCGATCATGTTTTCTAAACTTTTTGAAAGGTAATCTGCGAGACCTTCTTGTATTTTTTCAAGATTACAAAAAATTACGTCAGTCAAACTTTTCGTTGCTTGACCCACAGGTGCTTGTAAAGTTTTTGGTGTTTTATCTTTTAAACTTAAATTTAATTTATCAAGAGTATCTTGAATTAACCATGATCTAGCACGACGAACTAATTTTGTGGTTGAGTTATGAATTCTTGCAGATGTTAATTTTAATTCTTCTTGAATATCAACCACGCCACCATATATCGGGTCAACAGCGGATCCACCTCCAATGGATTGTAACTGTTCCATTTTGCGTGTGAAGTCTTTGATTGCATTACTTATTTTTGATATCTCATTATCTTCACAGGGAGTGAATTGATCTATGACAATATTTGTTGCTGCTTCTTTTTGTTCCTGTGCTGGAGTTTTAACACTTTCACCATCAGTAAAAGTTCTTGGAGGTGGCGACTGTGGTTTCCAATTTGGGTTATACCTTGTCTTACCAGATCTTTGAACTACTTTTGGTGGTGTATATGGAACGAAACAAGTATGTTTTTTACCATCAAAATCTTTGTTTGATAATTGATCTCCAACGAAAGATTGTTTAAACAAAGTTCCAAAAATCACAGGTTGTTGTGCATCTTCACCATCAAAGAAAAATCCTACCACAACTTCTCCACCTTGATATTGCATAGTTTGTCCACAACCACCACTGGTTGTAGTATTTGAAGGTAAAAGAACATGTGCTAAAGGTAAATCTTTGTCTGGTAAATCTTCTTCACATGCATGATATCCTACAATACGAACACGACATCTGAAGGTGTATATATCTTCACCATCTTCAGATCTTTTCTTCTCTAATGAATTTCCCCACTCTCCTTTATCTGGATCAGTCACTTGACCAATCCACCATACCATAGGATCTTTTCCAAAAAAGTTAGTCGAATGTTGATACATTTAATTAATCGTCATATACAAGACACTCAGGTTCATCTGGATGATTATCACAAAATAATTCTAAAGCATTAGGATCATGATGATCTCCTGCTTCTATTTCTTTTTTATGATGTTCTACATAATCTTCCAGATCATGCAATTCATCTTTTGCATGTCTTCTTGCTGCTGGATTTGCTTGTGGATCGTCAGCAATTTTCTTGTCGTATTCTATGTGATCTTCGATTGATTTCATTTGATTCTCCTGTTTCTTTTATTTAAGCGTTAAATGCATCACGAACTAATTCAAGTTGTGTTTCTCCACTTCCAGCACCAATTAAGTGTCTTAACTCTGATATCATGTATTTACCACTAATATCATTATCTTTTTCAGATCCATAAGAACTCACTGGATTTCCATCATCTGATTTTCTAAGAGGTAGTTTAACCTCGATCATTTGACCAGCTCTCAAGTCAGGATTGAGTGGAACTGATATATTTAATGATTGAGAGAACAATAAGTTATTCCTAATATAAGATTTATTTTGATAAACGGCAAGCTCATTTCTTTTTTCAACATCTTTTTTAGTAGATCCTTTTTGTAAGGCTCCTTGATCCAATATTCTAAACATTAATCGAGTTGGTTTGTCCTCTAATTTATCTGGCAGTTTAGGTGGTTTTTTTAATTTTGGTTTTATTTCAGTAATTTTAAATTCTTCCTCTTTATATGTTTCATTCTCAAGATCAATGTATATTGTTTTGTTTGAATACATACCCATTCTACAATTATGTCCAATATCATTTGATTCATTAAGAGAATTCTCTATAATTCTAAAAGGTGACTCCACTGGTCTGTCTAGTTTTTCATATACCTCAGCTTTTTCTTTAAGTAACTTTTCGATTGATCTAAAATTATATCCATCTAGGGTTTCATAAAATAAAAAACCAAAGTTTTTATTTGATGATTGAGCCTTTGGACACAACCATTGAATTGTATCGAAAGGTCTTTTTAAATTTCCAACAAAGGAGTATTTGTTAACAGCTCTATCTGACTTAAGTTTCTTTTTAGTTTGAATTCCTTTTTTATCTGATCCTCTTTTTTTAGTTAATAATTGTTCCACAATTTGACTAACGTTTCCTGTGAACTTTTTGTTGACTCTACAAGTTTCATTAATAATTGAATCCATTGACACAAATTCTAAAGTCGCTATCTGTCTTTGACTATCTGTTATAACATCTCTCACAGAATTTAACATCAAATTATGTTTTTTAGATGTGATTTTAAAATCATCAAAACCAGATATTTTAACAGAAAGATCTAAAGATTCTCCACCTGTGATTCCCTCTCTATTAATTACCTGATCAACATCAACAAAAGTTATGGTCAACGAGATAGATGGACTCATCACACTTTCAAAGTAATCAATGATAGGGTTTCCCATAAGAATTGAATAATCCTTTTTCAAGGATGATCCCTTATTTGGAATCAACACGCATTTGTAGATAAGAAAATCAGAAGCCATTACTTTAACATTGTTGCGATTAGTGGTGGTAAGTTTTTAGTTTTTTTAGAAGAAGTTAATACATTATTTGATATCGTGTGAACCCAAGATGATGAAGATGAAGTTGATTTTATGTCTGATGAATCCACCTGTAGTGAATTATTAGGTGCAATTACATTTTTCTTTGAAGATTGTTCATTTGCACCTGGCATCGTAATGATTTGAGGACTTGATGTATCTATAGATGAAAGAGTCTTTTGAGATATGTTTTTGTCTTCACTTTCTATGACAGGTTTAATATTATCATCTGTTGATTTTATTACTCCTTTATTCTGTTTTGCATATATACTCAATCTTCTATTAAGAATACCACGATCCTTATTACTTAGAGCATCATATTCTTCTCTGGACAATCCACCCATTGATTCAGAAAGATCAAATGTTTTCTTACCTATCTTTAACTCTTTACTTATTTTATTTTTACTTTCATTGGTATCATCTTTTTTACCCTTTTCACCAAAATTTAATGCATCAAATTGAAGAAGACCAGCACCTCTTTTGTCAAAATCAGTAAGTCCCATTGTAGCAGAATCAGCAAGTCCACCAACAATCCTTTTTAATCCCCAACCTTTTGGAGATCCTTTTTTATTTTTTTTATCAAAATCAAATGTTCCTAATGTTGCAAAATCAGCAAAACCACCAGCAGCACGTTTAATTCCTTCACCAAAGTCTCCCTTTTTATCAAGATCTAATGCATTACCAGTTAATGCATCAGCAATACCAGTGATACCTCTTGTTAATCCAAAAGTTGAACCACCCTCTTTGTCTATGTCAGTGAAATTACCAGTTGCTGCATCAATAGTCCCTCCAAGAAGACGAGAAAGACCAGTAACTTTACCACCCTCCTGATCGAAATCTGTTATATTTCCAGTCGCTGCATCAATACCACCTAAAATTTTACTACGAAGACTTCTTCCTTCTGGAAGAGTAAGTGACTCATCTCGATTAATAATATCCTCAAGGGAATCACCAGAGCCCTTTCCAAGTATAGTTCTCGATCCACTCTGATTTTCCACTCTCTTATATCTTCCTCTGTTACCAATACCTAAAATACCACCTAATCCTTTACTGAAAAAAGTTTCCTTTCCATCATTAGGGCCTTTATAAGTAATATTTCGTGAACCACCAATAAATCCTAAATCATCAAACGTATATCCAGCGTCAATTAATTGTTCATACTTAGACTTAGGAATTTTTTCTTCTTTCAGTCCAGTCCCTAACATATCTTTCTTACTTTTCTTATCTTCTTTCAGTCCAGTCCCTAACATATCTTTCTTACTTTTCTTATCTTCCTTATCATCCTTACCACCAAATAGCTTTCTGCCTAAGAAACCAGCGACACCACCTTGTTTCACAAAGTCCATCAATTTATTTTCTTTTTTCCTACGGTCTTTTACAATTCCTCTAAGTTCTTTAATTTTAAAACCTTCATGTGCATTAATAAATTGTTCTGTCGAAACTTTATCTTTTTTCTGAAATGTTCCTGATACTTTAATTCCTTGATAATTCCCATCTTTATCTTGAACATCTGGATTATAGACATGAACCACTCTTTCAAACATGGATTCAGTATCTTTAATTTCAAGTCCTTTTTCTTGAATAAAATCATAAGGAGTCATCCCTTTCTTATCTTTCTTATCTTTACCAGTTCCAGTTTCTTCAACTTTTCCTTTTTTGGATAACTCCTCTCCTTCTTTATCATCATCTTTCTTTCCACCAAACATTTTCTTTAAAACACCACCACCACTTCGACCATCAAAGTCGAACAAACCACCAGTTAATGCATCAGCAACACCACCAGCAGCGCCAGTAACACCACGGCCACCACCTAATGCTGCGCCACCCATTCCCATCAACATTTTTGGTAACTGAAAAAGAGATGCAATACCACCAATACCCAGAGCTCCAAGAGCAAGTGGATTTTTTAGAAGACTGAACAATCCTTGTTTCTTATCACCACCTTTGCCACCTGTTGACCCACCTCCACCTCCACCAATTCCAAGTGCGTTGGTTACTGATGCTTTTATACCACCTTCACTTTTACTTTCAAGTTTCTCTGATTGTTCTTTCTTCTGTTCAGCATCCTCTTTCTCCCTAAGTTCATCTTTTCTTTCATTCTCCTTTTTCTGTTCTCTTTCATCTATAACGTCATTAATAAATTCTTTTAATTGTTTTTTTTCTTCGTTTTCAGATTTAAGTCTTGCAGACTCACTAGGAGCTGCCGCACTTTTTTCACCTTTTTCACCTTTTTCACCTTTTTCACCTTGAAGACCTTGAAGTCTTTCTGATATCATTTGTTTCTGTTTATCATCTTGAGTTTCTACAAGTTTATCACTCGCTTCGTTTTTTTCAATTGTTATATAGTTATTAACTTCTTGAATATCTGATTTTAATCCTTCAATTGACAAGGAAAGAGCGTCAATCAATGATTTTTGTTCTTGAATGAGATTTAAATTAGAATTTGCGATTGATAGAGCATGATTAGCCACCTTCTCAACCGCTGCGATTGATTCAAAAAAACTACTTAACGTAATTTTATTTTTAGGTTGTTCTAACTCTTCTTCATCCATACTTTCGGACACCTTCTGCTTGTTGTCTCTTTAGATTTTCATTTTCAATATGTTCTTGGAGAAGAGCAACATAAATGTCTCTCTCCCAAGGCATCATATTTTCAAGTTCCGTCAAGCTATATTTATGGTATTGCATAAGAGCGAAATTGATACGGAAATGAGATTCAAGATCCTCTCTTGCAATACTTAACCGAAAAAATCGGCTAGACCCTCCAGAACAATACTATTCTTTTCTTTTGTGTTTGGATTTATAACTTCAATTGTGTGAGATAATTTAGGCATTGTTGCAAAAAAGTTTTCAACTTTCTTATATTGTTTTGAATTTAATTGTTCAATAAACTTAACTCTTTCATCTGATGAATAATCTTTGGCTTCCCATGCATCTTCCTCTGTAAAAACAGTATCTATACAATCAGCAACAACCTTAAAAGTTTTATTGACAAGAGTTTCTGGATCATCATCAACTTCAAAATTATTTTCAACAAATTGATTTAATGATGGGTATTTCATCCGAAGAGTGAGTTTATCATCAATAACAATATCAGTTTCATGACCTTCTGGTTTTATAACTTCAATTTCATCCACATATACCGTAACAGGAACTTTTGTTTCTCCATCATCAGGACATGTAACTGTCATTTTTATATCTTCACCGATTGATTTTGCACGAATATTTAAAAAGATATATTCAATGTCAAATGTTGGAAAATCATCAACTTTAACACCTCTTGTCAAAATGCATTTTTTCAACACATCTTTAACAGCATTTGTAATTTCATTTTGATTTTTTGATTCCAGAGCTATAATTAAAATCTTCTCTTCCTTAACGAGAAATGGTCTATATTTGATTTTTTTGCCCGAAGAAGGAACTTTTAACTCATATGTAGGAGTTTCAATGGTTGGTAATGGCATAATACTATGTTCAGTAATTTATATAGAGAGGTTTTACTTAATTTGAATTTATAAAACCATTAGGTGTATTAAGGACTGCTTGATTAGGATCATTATAATCAAACCTTGTGAAAAATCTATCATATGTTAACTCCACACTACATTTTAACACATTTGGAGTTCCATAGGCAACTCGCATTGATGTCAAATTAGTTGGCCAAACATTTACAAACTCATAACTTGACATTTTAGATTGATATTCTCTATTACCATCTAAAAAACTATCTCTTTCAAATTTAGTAATATGAATGATTTCTTTATAATCCTCTGGATAGTTAAATCGTGAATATGCATTAGTTTGTCTTTGATTTGTTTGAATTGGATTAATGTATGTCATCCATGTTTCTAAAACCTCCAAAATGATCATGTCTGCATCACAATAAAAAGTAAGGTTGAGAGGTGGGAACGATCTAAGATTTGGAAAAGCCTCTTGAATACCCTGATAATGTCCAGTTGCATTACTTGTCTCGAATCGTGTGCCTGGAATCTCTGCCTCTGTGCATAATATAGACATTTTGTTTTGAAAACCTTGACCCTGAGTTCTCTTTCTATCATTGTAAGTAGTTCCTTTCAACCAAGTTTCAAATTTTCCAAAAGAAAAAGAAACTTGATAAAGAGTGTCAAGAGCTGGACGTGCGACACTATCTCTAACGTCTAATACGCTACCTTTAAATATATTTGATCTTCTGGGAAATAAATTATTTTCTGACACAATAAATAAGTTTAACTTGTTATTACTATATATGAGCTATAAAGGGATATATCGACCTTCTAACCCTAAAAAGTATAAAGGAGATCCCCAAAATATTATTTATAGGTCTTTGTGGGAAAGAAAATTTATGAATTACTGTGATTTGAATGAAAATATACTTGAGTGGGCATCTGAAGAATTCTGGATTCCTTATCTAGATCCAACAACGAATCGTGTTCGTAGATATTTTCCAGACTTCTTCATTAAATATAAAGACAAAGACAGTAATATTCGTAGGTCGGTGATTGAAGTGAAACCGATGAGAGAAACGTTACAACCAAAAGCGACAAAAGGTAAATCAAGAAAGACAATGATTAATGAATCTGTCACATATGCTAAAAATCAAGCAAAGTGGAAAGCTGCAAGAGAGTTTTGTGAAGATCGCAAATTAGAATTTAAAATTATGACTGAAAAAGAACTAGGAATCCGATGAGTATTCTGCAAACCATATTGAATAAAGTAAGTGATCAAGTAAGTGAGGATTGGTTTCGTGGTCAACTCATTGAAGAACTTGGAGATACTAATTTTGAAACTGATTATGCAGACACCGCTGGATTTTCACCTGGCGAATTATATTTTTTCACATATTCAGCACAGACAAAACAACCATACTATGACATGTATCCACTCACATATGTGATTGAAATGAGAACAGGTGGATTTTTAGGTTGTAATCTTCATTATGTTCGATTGACACAAAGAGATGAATTAGCAATAAGCTTACTAAATAACTCTGCTCAAGGTGCGGTTGCGGTTCCTCCAAGAACTCTACATAAATACCTATATACTGGTGTCAGAGGAGAACCATATCGTATTCCAAATACTGAGTGGTCGGATGTAGCACAATTACCGACTGAAAGATTTGTTGACATGAGAGGAATGCCTGTTCCACGAAGTCGAGTTTACAACACAAATTAATGTCAATTAAAAAAAGTAAACCATATTCAATAGGTTCACCACCATCAAAATACTCTTTCGAGTTTGATGATGATGGGAAGTTGATAGGTGTTAAAAAACAAGATGAAAATGGTAATTTTCAACCTGTCGATCCAACTAGTAACGAATTCAATACTTTAAAAAAGAGTGACCAAGCATTAAATGCATATAATGTTAATAAATTTGGTGGAAATACAGGTGCATATGAGGACAGTATAAAGGGTTCCACGGGCATTCTAGGTATGAATGTTTTTAAAGATTTATCAAAACAAATACAATATTTTAATCAGGAAAAGAAAAAATTAGCTAATCAACAATTTTTAGAAGATAATACATTAAATAAAAACCCACTTGCATTCACAACTCCTCAAAGTCCCGCTTTTAATTCAAATAAAACTGGTGGATATAATGCAGGAGCATGGGATAGATTTTGGAAAGGAAAAAGTGACGTGATGGCATATCCACTTGATATTGCCCTTGACCAAGATCATCTTAAAATTACGAGATATAATTATATTAGACCAGATATCAATCAAAGTAAACCATCACGACGTGTCGGAACTCACAAAATGGCTGGCGATGGCGTTGTGGGTAGTAAGATAAAAGGAAGTGTTTTTCTTCCAATGCCCAAACCTGTAGATACACTTCAAACCGACTGGGGACAAAGTGACATGTCAGCGACTGAAATAATGGCTATGGGAGCTGCAAACATGGCGACTTTTGGTGGAGTAATGACAGGAAAAAGTGCTGGTCAATTAGGTGAAGAGGCTGCTGCAAGAATGAGAGCTAGAAATACTGGGGATATTGGGAATATGTCTCTGCCTGGAACGATTAATCCAGTAAATAGGATATTTGACATGTTTGGTAGGGGTGTGCAATCGGTGCAAGGAACTTATACACAAACTGTAGTAAATGCAGCAAATGCGACGTTTGGCACCGATATTCAAACCGATGAATTTTTAGCAAGAACTGGTGGTAGAGTTATGAATCCTAATGCGGAAATGATATTTCAAGGGCCTACTATTCGTGGTTTTCCTTTTCAGTTTCAAATGATCGCAAGAAGTGAAGACGAAGGTAAAGAAATTAGAAGAATAATCAAATTTTTCAAAGAGGGTATGGCGGTAAAATATAGAAACACAACATTTTTACAAGCTCCTGATATATTTACTTTAGCATACAAAAATGGTAAAGGAGACGAAGATTTTTTAAAAACTGTAAATAGATTTAATCCTGGCGGCCTTGCATTAACAAATCTAAGTGTTGATTATGCTCCAAGTGGATATTGGTCTGCATATCGTGATTCACAACCTGTCGCAGTTAAAATAGATATGACCTTTAGTGAACTTAGACCTCTCTATGAAATAGATCAAACAGACCTTAAAGGAGATAATGTAGGTTACTAATATGACATATTCAGGATCACCAAATAGTTATTTTCGTCAACTTCCAGACCTCGATTATCCATCATTAGCAAATAATCGAACCTCTGCATATGATTATCAAACTGTTAAAAACATATTTAAAAGAGCAGTTATTCGTAATGATATTTTTGATGAAGTCACAGCTTTTACAAAATACTCAATTCAAGGTGATGAAAGACCAGATCAACTCGCATATGCTTTTTATAAGGATTCTGGACTTGACTGGGTTATTTTAACAACGAATAATATTATTCATGTTAGAGATGAATGGCCAATGGGAAGTCAGGACTTTGCAACTTATCTCAACCAAAAATACACGGATCAAGAATTATCAAACGTTCATCATTATGAAACTGAAGTTTTAAGAAACTCTAGAGGACAATTGATACAACCAGAGGGTTTAAAAGTCCCATCTGGACACTCCATCACATTTATTGATAATGGTGTTTTAAGAACTGAATCTAAAATAAAACAAGTTACATTTGTAGAACATGAAACTAATCTAAATGATGCAAAAAGAGATATTAATATTTTAAGAGAGGAATATCTAACTGCATTCTTAGAAGACTTTAACAATATCATGACTTATCAAGAATCGAGTCAATATATAGATGATAATTTGAAAAAAACAGAAAATCCAAGACTTATTTCTCCATAAAAAAAGAGGTCGTAAAAACGACCTCTGGCGTAAAAAATGGCCCGAATTTTTTTTCGGGTCTTTTTGTATTTTAAAAGTGATTTTAGCCACCATCTAGATCACAACCGATAGTGCCTCCAACCACTGCACCCAACGGAATTGCCCACCAACGACCATCACCTCTGGACATTGCAGCGCCAGCACCACCACCTAGTAATGCACCAGCTATTTTTCCGTCAGAACAATCATTGTTATCATATTCAATGGTTGTTTTTCTTTTATATGCACGTTTAGGTTGACAAGGAACTTCGATATTTTCCGAAAAAGATTTCACATATCCTGGCGAAGAGGATGTGCCTGGCACATACTCTTCTCTGTATTCACTTCGATAACATTTTCTCTCATGTGAATACCCAGCTTGATATTCGTTTGCAGAAACTGAAACTGGAGTTAATGCGATTAATGATGCAAGTAAGATTTTCATGATTAAGACTCAGCTAATTTTGCAAAGTAACTTAATGCATCCTCTTCATCTTCGTCTGTATTGACGGAGGATGGTGTAGTGTCAACTGGTGTGCGACCTTCACTTAAATCTTCAAGTTCACCACGAGTGGTTTCTTCATTTTCAACTTCTGGATCTTGTCTCTTCGGTGCGACAGCTAGACCAAGAACATAATCAAGTCTCTTCTTGAGATCTTCATATGACTTGAACTGATCTGGAGCAACAAGTTCTGCAACAGAGTATTCCTGTTTCCAGATTGCTTCCATTGCATCGTCATCATCTAGAA
>VTLG01016920.1_pt1 | contig 14854 bp, 24 predicted proteins | sample 4694571 | NCBI WGS metagenome assembly VTLG01 (sample SAMN12604809, study PRJNA352737) | marine metagenome | biome: ENVO:00000447; feature: ENVO:00000209|ENVO:00000569|ENVO:01000036; material: ENVO:00002151; isolation source: viral sequences binned using virsorter ...
ATATAACGCAGGAAGATTTAGCGTTACCATTTCTGAAAGTCTTGGGACAGCTATCTCCCGAAGTTAATAAACGGGATGCAAAATATGTTGAAGGTGCAGAACCTGGCATGATTTTGAATACAGTGACAAACGCACTGTATGATGGCACAAAAGGCATCCAAGTATTGCCAGTCTTTTACAAAAGACAGTATATCGAATGGCAAGACCGAGGTGAATCTAAAGGGGCACCTGTCCACATCTATAATGCAGGTGATGACATTCCTAAAACGACTAGGGATAAAATGAACAAAGACCGTCTAGGTAATGGAAACTATTTAGAGAACACAGCTAATCATTATGTTGTGACTCTCGGAGACAGTCCATCAACCGCTTTGATTTCGATGAAAGCTACTCAATTAAAGATTAGCAAGAAATGGAACTCAATGATGCTGGGCATTAAAATGCAAGGCAAAAACGGTTTGTTTACACCGCCAACATATAGCCACATTTATAAGCTAAGAACAGTCCAACAATCCAATGATAAAGGAACTTGGTTTGGATGGGATGTTTCTCAAGTTGGTCCTGTTAAAGATAAGTCAGTTTATGACATCGCAAAACAATTTGCTGTAAGAGTTAGCAAAGGAGAAATAGAAGCGAAGCATGGAACTGAAGAATCTAAATCGGACGTACCGTACTAAAGAATAACCACTACGGTTATATAGGGCGGGAGCGGGAGACTTAACCCGCCCTCTAAAGGATATATGAAAAAGTTTATAGAAATATTTACAGGATTAGAAAGAGCACATGGGTGTACCTACGTTGAAAAGAAAAATGTAGATGGCACAAAAGTTAAAGGCCAATCATTTGTTAAACGTCAACACGTCACTGAAGAATTATGGAGCAATCATTTAAAAGGGATTGAGCCCAGTCTAGGAATCATTCCTATTAATGAAGAAAATAAATGTCGATGGGGTTGTATAGATATAGATTCTTACGCAGGTTTTAATCATAAAAAATTAATAAAACAAATTACAAAATTAAAATTACCATTAGTTACTACTCGCTCTAAAAGTGGGGGAGCGCATGTATTTTTATTCACAACAGTTCCGGTAGATGCTGAATTAATTAGAAGTAAATTAGTTTCGATTGGATCTATATTAGGATTTGGAAGTTCCGAAGTTTTTCCAAAACAAATTGAATTAAAGTCGAAAGATGATACAGGAAATTTCCTTAACTTACCATATTTTAATTCAACAAATACAACAAGATATGCCTTTCTAGAGAATGGTGAAGCTGCTAGTCTAGATGGTTTTTTTGGACTCTATGAAAGAAATAAACTCACTCCAGAACAATTAGAAAAACTCATTATTAAACGAACTGAATCAGAATTAAGCGATGGACCTCCATGCATGGAAACATTAGCTTCGGAAGGAATTAGTGAAGGAGGTAGAGATAATGCTTTATTTCATTATACTGTTTATGCAAAAAAGAAATGGCCATCCGAATGGAAAAATAAAATTATTTTATTTAATGAAAAGGTGATGAATCCACCTTTAGATGATGCATCCGTCGAAAGAATTAAAGATCAACATGATAAGAAAGAATGGGGATATAAATGTAAAGACGAACCCATGTGTAGTTTTTGCGATAAAGAATTATGTCGAACAAGAAAATATGGAATAGGAGGAATGGCTCTCTTTCCAGTCTTAAGTGATCTTCAAAAAATAGAATTAGACGAACCTTATTATTATGTAAACGTAGATGGACAAAGAGTTAAACTAGACAATGTAGAAACCTTATTAGAGCAAAGACTCTTTCAAAGAGCAGTTGCTAAACAAATTGATAAAAGACCTCCAAGAATTTCACCCAAAGAGTTTGGACAATACACCGACTTATTACTTGCCGGCATTGAAAAAGTACCCGCTCCTGCCGGATCTTCCAAAATAGATCAACTTCAAGAACATCTAGAAGAATTTTGCACAAACAGAAGTTCAACAACAACCACTAAAGAAGATATTAGTCGAGGAAATGTATACACTACAGAGGGACAACATTATTTTATCTTTAGCAAATTTTTTTATGGATTCTTACAGAAAAGAAAATGGGATGAAAAATCTCAAGTGACACAACAAATGTTAAAAGATCATTTTGAATGTATTGATGATCGGATTATGGTAGGTAAAAAGAAAATCAGTGTAATGTGTGTGAAGTCTTTTGAGAAGATAGAAGATAATTATAAACCAAAACAATTTAAACCAAAGGATCCTTATTAATGAAAACGATTGTGTTAGGTCCACCAGGAACAGGGAAGACCACAACATTATTAAATAAAGTTGATGACCATTTAAAACAAACCGATCCTAATAAGATTGGTTATTTTGCTTTTACACAGAAGGCGGCTTATGAAGCTCGTGATCGAGCCATGGAAAAATTTAATTTAACCGAAGATGATCTTCCCTACTTTAGAACACTCCACTCTTTAGCTTTTAGAAGATTAGGAATTAAAAAAGAAAGTGTAATGCAACGCCATCATTACCAAGACTTTGGAAAAAAGATAGACTTTCCTGTGGACTACATGGAATACGATGAGGAAGAAGGAGGAATCTTTACAACTAAAAGTGATTACTTAAGAATTATTCAGTTAGCTAAATTAAGAAATATAAGTTTTGAAAGACAATATGATTTAAAAGAACACACTCAAGATGTGGAGTTTAATAAGTTAAGAATTATTGCGAATGAATTAGAACGTTATAAGAAAGAACATAGTCTCATAGATTTTAATGACATGATTTTAAATTTTATTAAGTCCGATGCTTCTCCAAAGTTTGATGTAGTTTTTATTGATGAAGCTCAAGACTTATCTCTGATGCAATGGGACATGGCTAAAAATATTTGGAACAAGTCGGGTGATTCTTATATCGCCGGCGATGATGATCAGGCTATCTTTCGATGGGCTGGAGCTGATGTGGATAGTTTCATTACACAAAAAGGAAAATTTTTAAATTTAACTCAATCATTTCGTATTCCTAGAAAAGTCCATGACATTGCTATGAAAATTATAGGAAGAGTTTCTAATCGTTTAGATAAAGAATGGAAACCAAAACTGCATGAAGGAGGATTACATCGTCACCCGGATTTTGAAAATGTAAATATGAATAGTGGGGAATGGTTAGTCTTGGCTCGAACAAAATTTATGTTAGCGGACTTAGAAGACACTCTCTATCGAAAAGGATTATATTATAAAAATAAATTTAAACGATCTTACGAAGAAGATTTATACGAAGCCATTACCGATTGGGAGAGCTGGCGTAAAGGAACCACATTAGATTTAAATCAAATTAAAAGAATAATAACTTATATGAGTCCGCAGAAAGTAGATAAGACTCAACAATTTTTTATGGATAAAGATCAACGATATACATTAGAAACTTGTAAAGCTAATCATGGTTTTATGACCGATGCCGTGTGGTATGAAGCATTAGATCAAGCTCCAAAAAGAAAAGTCGAATATATTAGAAAGATGAGAGCGAATGGAGAACAATTAAATAAAAAACCACGTATTTTATTATCTACAATTCATGGTGTCAAGGGAGGAGAAGCACAAAATGTAATTCTTCTTACTGATTTAAGTTTAAATACGCAGAAAGGATATGAAAGGAATCCTGATGATGAAAATCGTTTGTTCTATGTAGGTGCGACAAGAGCCAAAGAAAATTTGCACATCATTGAACCCAAAGATTTTTATAAAAGTTATCAAGTATGAGTTCATACGATAAACAAATTGGAGGAACACATTATCGCAAAATGAAAATTCAGCCGAGCAAATTTGTGATTGAGAATAAATTGCTTTTTCCTGAGGGAAATGTTATTAAATATATCTGTAGACATCCATATAAAGGAGGAAAGGAAGATTTATTAAAAGCTATACATTTTATTGAAATGATTATTGAGAGAGATTATACCCTACCTGATTATATGGTGCCGATGACTGAGGAAGAAGAATATAAAAATGCAGGCATTACCAAAGCAGAGGCCGAGAAGAAGTAATGCAGGTCCCTCTTTTTAAACCTCAAACTGAGTGGCTTCCTCCTGAAGAATTTCCTGATTTATCTAATTATAAAGAAATCGCTATCGATTTAGAAACCAAGGACCCAGACCTAATGAAGATGGGATCAGGTTCTGTCACCGGTCGAGGTGATGTTACTGGAATTGCTGTCGCTGTTGATGATTGGGCTGGTTATTATCCAATCGCCCATGAAGGCGGTGGGAATATGGATCGCAAAATGGTTTTGAAATGGGTGCAAGATGTTCTTAATACTCCAGCTGTTAAAATTTTTCACAATGCTATGTACGATGTCTGTTGGCTCAGACATTTAGGACTCAGGGTACGGGGCCGTGTGGTAGATACCATGATTGCTGCCGCTCTAGTCGATGAGAATCAACTTCGTTATGATTTAAATAATTGTTCCAGACGTTATACCGGTCAAGGAAAAGATGAAGCTGCGCTCTATGCTGCCGCTAAAGAATGGGGCATCGACCCTAAAGCCGAGATGTACAAACTACCCGCGCTTTATGTAGGAGCTTATGCAGAGAAAGATGCTGAATTAACTTTAGCTTTATGGAAAGAATTAAAAAAAGAAATTTTACATCAAGACATTAGTGCAATCTTTCAACTGGAGCTAGATTTATTTCCTTGCCTAGTTGAAATGAGATTTCTCGGGGTACGTGTAAATCAAGAACAAGCAGCGATCGAAAAGAAAACGTTAGTAGAACAAGAGAAAAAATTACTTCAAGAAGTGTGGACAAAAACGGGGATAGAAGTTCAGATCTGGGCTGCACGATCGATTGCTAAAGTCTTTGATAAATTAAAATTACCTTACGATCGAACGATTAAAACTCAAGCGCCAAGTTTTACTAAAAACTTTTTAATGAATCACCCCCACCCACTGGTGAAACGAATCGCCCAGGCCAGAGAAATAAATAAGGCCCATACCACATTTATTGATACCATATTGAAACATACCTACAAGGGTAGAATCTACGCTGAAATTAATCAGTTGCGTGGAGATAATGGAGGAACCGTGACCGGACGATTCAGTTATGCCAATCCAAACTTACAGCAAATTCCAGCACGAAACAAAGACCTTGGACCACGGATTAGACGTTTGTTTATTCCTGAAGAAGGACACACGTGGGGTTGCTTTGATTATAATCAACAAGAGCCACGACTGGTAGTACACTACGCAGCACTACAAAATTTATATGGCGTGGATGAAGTCTTAGATGCTTATAAAAAAGGAGACGCAGACTTTCATAGTATTGTAGCCGACATGGCTGAGATACCTCGATTCCAAGCGAAGACGATTAACTTAGGATTGTTTTATGGAATGGGTAAAAATAAATTACAAGCAGAGCTCGGTGTTAATAAAGAAAGAGCTCAAGAATTATTTCAACAGTATCATGGTCGAGTTCCCTTTGTTAAACAACTAATGGACGCGGTGATGAAACGTGCACAGGACTCAGGAAAGATTAGAACTTTACTCGGTAGACTGTGTCGGTTCCATTTGTGGGAACCTAATTACTTCGGGATTCATAAAGCATTACCTCACGAACAAGCGATCTTGGAACACGGACCTGGAATTAGAAGAGCTTATACCTACAAAGCATTAAACAAACTTATACAAGGATCTGCTGCTGACATGACTAAGAAAGCAATGATCCAGTTATATAAAGCAGGTATTATACCCCATATTCAGGTGCATGATGAGTTGGATATTTCCGTAAAAGATGATAAACAAGCCAAACAAATAGTAGAAATTATGGAATCAGCGGTTGGACTTGAAGTACCTAATAAGGTAGACTACGAGTCCGGTAAAAACTGGGGTGACATAAAATAGGAGGAAACTATGGAAACAATTAAACAAATCTGGAAAGACCACCGAAAAGTGTGTATTGGTGCTGGAGTTGTACTTGTTATTTTTATTATCGCAGCACTATAGGAATTTATGGTAAATGGCTTATTTAAATGCGAACATTCCTGTGATCTATGCACAGATCCGGAGAGAATATCTCTATGATCTTAAAGAACACCATGGAGAAGTGGAAGACTGCTTACTTTTTGGGATTGCATCGATTACAGGGCGTCCTGTACTCTTTCACGCAATTATGGAAAATGGGGCTGTATTCTACCGTTTGCCAATCTCTGCATTCATACAAAGAGGATTTAAAGCAAGTGAGGTTCCTCGGTTGCGACTTGATGAGTTGGAGCTATGGAATTGTTTTAGTTACTATCCTAGCATTACTTCTTTTGACATCCTGGACGGTCAGTCCGGTAAATTCATAGGCAAAGATAAAAAGTGGCGTTCAGGCGCTTATCTTTTTACGGTTGACTGGGCTCATCCAGAGAGTAATATAGTCGATACGGATCATTCAGAAATTCCCGCCGAGCATAAGTGCGCTCACATAATGGCCTTGGATGATGGCAATTATGCGGCTCAGCCAAACAATAGATTAATCTGGAGCATTCCATCTTTCACAGTGAAGGATGAGATTCCTTTTGATTGGAAGGTACAAACTTCCGAATGGAATGTAGAAGATAGTAGTAAATGGAAAACAGAAGATACGGATAAGTACTTCTACGGAATTGAGGAAAAGAAAAATGAGTAAATGTAAAGATTGTTTTTGTGACTGTCACTGTAATGTAGGAGAACATTCAGATGCTAATGGTGTATGTGCTTGCACCAAGTGTAATTGTAATCCTCAAGGAGCTACAGTAAACAATGAGGAATGTCTCTCATGTCAATAGAAGAAAAACAAACTTGCAATATGCATACCAAAGAAAAAGAAAAATCAGGTACATGTTGTCGCGTAAACGAAGACCAAGAAAAAGCAGAACAACTGACGTATGAGCAGAGTTTCATAGTTAGAAATGTATCTGCAAAGGAGTTAAATGAATAAATTATATTTAGTTCTTGCATTATTATTTGCATTAAGCGCCTGTTCGGTAGGCAAAAAATGTACCTATACACAAGATGGGACGAAGCTCTCCTCTTATGTATGGTTTTATAATGGTGACAAGCCAATTGATTTAGACAAAAACAATTGTAACTAGGATGAATGAAAAGTTAATCACGGCACTACTCGCTATCCTATTAGCGCTCGGAGGATGGACACTTCAACGTACATTCTCTCTTTCACAAGATATGGTTTTAATTAAAACTAAAGTGGAGATGATAGAAGATGAAGTATCAAACTTTAAAGATTCTAAGGGCAAGAAGAAACGCAAGAAAAATAAGAAGCAGGGAAACTAGATGGATGAGATATTTAATGTCTTCTCTGATTATTGGTGTATTGGTCCTTTTTACAATGGGATGTAATGGGGTAAAACACGTTCTTCAAATTGAAGAACCCACTGATCATACCCAGGGTGATGATGGTGGAAAATTAAAATATAAAATTATCTGGGGAGATATAAACCAGAAGGAGTAATATGTTATTAGGATCATATAGATTATTGATGGTAGCTGCAGTCAGTTATGTCTTTATTGGCCATATAATGAACTGCATCTAATGATAAAGTATGTTATGCTTTTCATAGGAGTGAGCATAGGAATTGTAATAGGGTTCGCTGTGTATCATTATTTTTTTATGGATAAATTTAGTTGTTGTGGAGTCTATGGGTAAACCTCTCAAAATCTCGGAGGAGGCAGCCGTGCAGATGCCGATGAAAACGGTTTTCTCTTTGATAGCCATGGTCGCAATCGGGACCTGGGCTTACTTCGGTATCAATGAGTCACTTAACAAGCACGCCACGCAATTAGAACTGATGGAAAAAGATTTGGAAATGAACAGCGAATTTAGGATCAAGTGGCCCCGGGGGATGCTGGGTAGTTTGCCCGCAGATTCTGAGCAGTTCATGATGCTGGAAGACCTTTACAAGACCACCGATCGAATTAATAAACAGATTGAAAACATGATGCATAATAAGGTAAACATAGATTTTTTAACTAAACAAATGGAGAAGGCTCTTTCAGATATTGAAGAGCTTAAAGATGCAAATCGAGAGATCCATTACAAAAACGGAGCACAATAATGCCAAATGAAATAATTATATGCGTCGCCCTTTGCATGTTTTTAGAGGGCCAATTGGTGGAGCACACATACAAAAGCTCAATGTCAGAATGCCTAAAAGCGAAGAGGGTTGCGGAGAGAAATATTCAGCCCGAGCGCGTTCAATTTAAATGCGGTGCTAATGTTAAAGCTGAGGTTGAGTACATCACAGAAGAAGGCCAAACTGCTGGACGTACTAGAATTATACGGGTAATTGAACATGGCTATACAAGTGACTCGTACGATGCGGAATCGAAGTACTAGGAATCCCATAGCCAGAATTTTAAAACACTTTACACCCAAGCGGTTTAAAGATAAAACTAAATATAATAGGAAACGAGATGACAGCATTTGGAAAAGGATTCTTCGGAAAGGGATTGGAATTAAAGACTGAGGTCACGAATGGAAGGTGCCCTCTGTGTGACGAAACCACGGTTTTCGTATCTTTATATGAAAACGTATATCGTTGCACGAATTGTGGAGCAGACACTACACAGAAAGTAAATGGCGTTATTAAGTTCATGCCTATTTTAGCATCAGGAAGTAAAATTCCTACTATGAAAGTGGTAGTGGAGCCACCAGAGAAAGATGGCTCGTAAGAAGAAGCCTCTATTTGGGGTTTCCAATTACAAAAAACGGACAAGAAAAAAACGGCCTGGCAGACACGCAAAATCGTATTCCAAGCGCCTCCCTCATCGTAAAAAATCTCGCGGCCAGGGTTGACATTTCTCCTATATTAACCTACATCTAACATAGAATGAAATATGTTATTATTCTATTGCTCAGTACAACAGGTGTAGAAGAAATAAAATTAAATAGTAAAGGTTTAGATTGTGGAGATCTTGCTAAAGCCTGGCGTGAAGTTAATACCACTTATTATTCTGCAGTTAAGAACGATTCTAAACTACAAGGTAATTATACGCCTGATGGTAAACTCATGATTGGACACCTTTGTGAATGACCTATTCTCAACGATGAAGTCGGAGAATAGGTATTAAAGAGAGGGAAATTTTTCCTACCACATTTTCGCCTCATTCTCAAGAGGTATTTATCACCTTACAGGTATATTTAGTACCCACGTTATATTTATTAACATTGGCATATCCCATTTTCTGTAACAAACTAACCGATTCTTTATGAGCGGCAATAGAACACTCATACCAGGAGTTATAAAGCTTGGGCGATTCAATAGGGGGTAGACACCCATTATTATTAACAAATGAGCACACCCATAAAATTAATACATATTTCATCTTGACAGTTTTTAAGGAATATCCTATATTGTAACTTAAAAAAGGAAAGAACACATGACTGATATAACAAAATACAGAAACGTATCACTAACACATAAAACATATAACATATTACTAAAGTTATCCAAGAAATTATTACCTTACGAGGAATTATCTATTAGTAAAACTGTGAGTACGTTAGCAAAAGAGAAAGAAGCATTATTAAATGGCAAAGTTCCAACAAAAGTACAAGACTGAACACGAGGATACAACCAGTCCGGAACATTATCTATGGATCAGCGTTCTGAGCAAAGCTGCTCATGATGCGCTTTATAGTTCAGATTGGTTTGAGTCTAGACAAGCGATTAGCTGGTTTAAATCTCAACGATCAGACTTTAAAAAAGTTTGTGAACTAGCAGGTAGAGATCCTAATTATGTTTACACCCATATTATTAAAAAAATTACAAAGCGTGAAGCTCACATGGAATTTATTAAAACCGGTCAACGTTATTACGTCAAAGATAATGAAGGTCTGTGTCGTGGAGGGATTGTTTATCATTCTCATTATAGACATGGGAAAAAACGAGGACCCTACAAAAAAAGAAAAAAGAAACATCTAACCGGCAATGCTTATTATGCAGCGAAAGCAGGAAAAGAAATGAAAAAAAGAAACCTTTACTACTCCAACATGGGGGCTAAGGGGGGTAGACCGAGGATGTATAATGTCGTATAAAGCGATCTGTACTAATTGTAATGGCAACGGCTACATTAACATTGTAGACCGAAGGGGACAGACTGAAGTCAAACAGTGTTGGACGTGTGAATCAGAAGGAGAATTAACTTATGATGAAAAAGACGTTAAAAAAATTAGTGATAGCCTCAGCGCTACTGACAGTCTTAAGCGGCTGCAGTGAATTTGCTCTATTGGCATCAGGTAGTTCCATTGCTATATCTCAAAATGCCTACGTTAAAGCCTATAATGGTGTTGATGTGTTGACCATTATGTCAACCGAGAAGGATATAAAGAAACATATTTATGATAAAACGAAAGAACTGATTAATGATAAAAGGCGACAGTAGTGAGTATGAACTCTTAATTGAAGCCGTTCAGAACAGTCGATCGACCAGTCAAGATCCTGTGCTGATGTGTGAGATCGGTGTGCGCGAAGGCCTCGGCTCTAAGCTGATGTTGGATACCGCTCTTAAACAATATCCTAAAGTCCATCTGGTTGGAATCGATCCTTATGGAAATTTAGATTACGCCCACTACGATGATAAGAAGTCTTATCGCTCCGACTATACGAATAAGATGAAGAACCAACTGAAGAAAGACATGGCGGATTATGAATCCTTCCACCTTTTGGAAATGACGGACGTGGAGTATATGTTTCGCTTCTCGGATGGTTATCCAATCTATGATGAGTCTGAAAAAATTTTAAAAAAATATACTTGCGTTCACTTTGATGGACCCCACCAAACGGTGGATGTTTTAAGAGAAGTCTTATTCTTTTGCCATCGCTCTCATGTGCACACGACGTTTTGTTTTGATGACTATAAGAAGTACGACATGGTCGGCATCGCGAAAGTCTGTAAGCGCTATGGGTTTGATGAACTGAAGCGTGGTGAACAAAAGATTATATTAAGGAGGAACCCATGACACTAAAAAGTATCGATGAACTCAGCGATCGAGGCGATACGTATTGCGAATACCCGACCTACATTAGACACTGGGAAGAAGCCACACCCACGGGCTGGAAGATTAAGATCCTGACCGAGAATGGACTTCACGTTTTTAACTGTAAGTGGAAAGATTATAAGCGACCACGAGACTTGAGTGGATGCCCACACAACTAGAGTTGTTTTATCCACGTCTGTTAAAAGAGACGTATTTGATTCATCCCAGCGGGGGCTCTCACCCTTTTAAAGAGGTGGCCGAGGCGGCGTCTATTTATCATCAGGATATCTGGCCCTATGTGGAACGCATTCATTGGCCCGAAAAAACAGATCGAGCGAACAACTGGAGAAAGACTCAGCGACCCCAACAGATGAATCTTAATATTTCTTTTCAACACGTGTATCCTTACATTAGTTTAATGGGGATGGAGACCGTGTTAAAATACCCTAAAAATAAAAAACCCTGTTGGACCAATACGTCGGTCTATGTTCAAATGCATGTTGCCGTGGCCCGTGCTTTTGTAGCCAATATCCATAATAAAGGTCAAGTCTGTCACGTCAATGATGATCCGGCGGATTATCGCGTGGAGAATTTAAAATGGGGAACGAATAAAGAGAATCATACGAATCGTCGTAAGGACCGAAAGATGAGTGCTGCTACGACTCATACGATTTTTAAACTGAATGGCTGGGCGCAAGGATGAAGAAAAATTCTAGATATACCTACGTCAACGCGACATCGACCACCGACCATGGATCACGGGTCTATGATGTAATGGGAACTCGATTGCCCAGTGTGACAACAATTCTTGCAAAGACAAAGGATGACGAGTATATAAACCGGTGGAAGGCAAAAGTAGGACATGAAGAAGCGGAGAGAATATACAACTTATCTAGTAAGCGGGGAACAGCCATGCATAAGTTCTTGGAGAAACACATCAAAGGGACGGGCTATGACGATCTTACCTCAATCGGTAAAGAAGCTAAGCCGATGGCTCAAAAAATTATTGAAATAGGATTAACTCCTGTTGAATATTATTATGGTAGTGAAATAACTCTCTATTATCCTGGTCTATATGCAGGTGCTACAGATTTAATTTGTGAACACAACGGAATGGAAACTGTTGTGGATTTTAAACAGTCAAATCGCCCAAAGAAAGAAGAATGGATAGATGATTATAAATTACAAATAGCAGCTTATGCTATGGCTCATGACTACATCCATAAATCTAGTATTAAACAAGGAATAATAATGGTATGTACTCCTGACCTATATTACCAAGAATTCAAGATTTCCGGGGCTGATTTGATGCATTGGAAACACCGTTTTTTGAAGAGACTTGACATGTACTATGAGAAGCAGTTTGATTACAAAGAAGAACAACAAATAAACACACGAGATTTATTAGAAGAATTTGAAAAGGAGGCACGCAAAAAATGAGGGAAAGAATCTACAAAGCTATGGTGAGTAGATATCACAGCCGCATGGAAGATGCTCTATTAAAAATAGATCTACTTCTAGCCAACTTAAGTAGCAACTCTGTCATGGTTGATCATAGTGATATCACTGGCGAAATAGATAAGCTACTTGCACAAGTGGCTATAGCTCAAGAACGGCTGGATATTCTAAAAAAATATTACAGCACTAATTAAGGCTTAAATCTGTCTGAAATATGTCCATAATAAGGCAGCCATTCTCTATATAGAGATGTGGGAAATAAATTTATTTTAAAAATAAAAAAAATTAAAAACACTCAAAATGTGTCCAAATTGACTATTAGTGTTGGTATATATAGCTAAAGTATGGACACTTTTTGGACAGAATTTATTTAAAAAGTGTCCAAACTGACAGTTTGTATGGGGTCGCGCGGAAATTTTCTGTTTTAAAAAAGTAGAATTATCTGTCAGATCTCTATATAGGAGAGTAATGAAACGTAAGAAGTCTAAATATAAGCATATTAGCATTAATAAAAAGAAGTATTATTTCTACAAGATTAAGTGGCTTGACATCACTGCGGATGGAGGCCATGCTACCCCCGATGAGTTCGATAAGTTCGAATGCTCAAAGATGGTTACGTTTGCGTATGTTTATAAACGTGATAAGAAATTCCTTTGGACTTTTGCGAGCTTTGACGAAAAGGATGAGGCATATTCAGATAGGAATGTCTTCCCTTCAGGGGTCATAACTGAAATGAAAAAGATAAATGTTTAAGAATGATTGGGCTCAACTTTTTTTAGCTCTGGGATTGGTCTCGTTTTTTTACTGGGTAATGATTTCAGCTCCGCTTTTATCTCTTCGATAGGTTTTGCGTCTAGGATAGGAGAGTACTCTTCTATAATATCTTTCATTCTCTTTTCTAATTCTTGTTCAGTCATATCCTCTAGTTTACCTGTCTTAATAATCTTCTGTTCAATATAAAGACCTGCGGCCTTACCTCTAGCTACTTCAGCATTGACAGCAGAAGAGAAGCTTCCCTTCTTTAGGGCTGCCTCTCTCAGTCTCGCTAATTCTTTAATATGCCTCTCAAAATCGATGGCATATTTGTTTTGTATTTCTTCTCGTAATTCTCCAATGTATTGGACTACTAATGGGTAGGTTCTTGGATTGCGTAATTCGCTGGCTCGGACTCTAGCAGACTCTTCAGCATACCCTGCTTCTTTAGCACATTCGTAGGGGGTGCTTCTGCCTTCATTGTATACATACAATTCAGCGAAGCGTTTTTGCATATCAGTTAATCTTTTTGGTACTCCCATACTTGACCTTTACAGTAAGTTAGAGTACAAGTCAATTATGAATAAAGATGATAAAGAAGCATTTGCACAGAAGATAGCTCAGCAACAAGACTCAGGTTTAACACCTGATCAAAAGAAATTGGTTAATCATATTGAACAAGCGATTGAGACTAATAAGAAAGGTACGTGTGTGACTGCTGCTATGAAACACGATAGAGAGAATAAAGAGATAGACTATCATAGGTACTGGAAAGATATGTACGAGAAAGAACATAAGTTAAGACTCGAAGCAGAAGGTGAAACTCATTTAGTTAAGGCTGTGGGAATGAATAGCCCTGAAATGAAAGCTGCCAATGCCAAGATAAAAGAACTTCAGGATAGTCTTGATAGATTTAAGAAAGAGAACAACGATTGTTATAATAGAATTGCTGAAGCTCTCCAGGTAAATGAATCCCATCAAAAATTAAATGGAAAGTTACAAGTTCGCTTGACAGAGGTCGAAGAAGATAATAAGAAGCTCGCAAATCAAGTCAACGACAAGGTAAATCAACTTAGAACTAAAGGGTTACTGTAATGACTGTGAGTAGTCAGGAGTTAGAAAAAATAATTAGAATGTTTAATGACAAAAGCGAAGTTGCTAAAACTGCTAGAGTATCTGTTGAGATGCCTGACAAGACTATGTGGGATGTTAAACAAATCTTACTAGCTCAAAATAAAATCATTGGTGATCGAGAATCACACCGAATTATAATTAGAGTTTCTAAAGAAGTATGTCCCCCAGGAAAGGTTATAGACATACTATAATTACTCTAAATATGAAATGGCACCTGAGAGAAAATTATACCAAGATCTCAAACGAAATACTCCCGGAATATTGTGGAACAGGGTTGAAAATCTTGCTGGTATCGGTCTACCTGATTGTTTGGGGTACAATACTTCTGGTCACTTTTTCACTGTAGAATTAAAAGTCACAAAGAGTAATTCTATACGTTTTTCTCCACATCAAATTGCCTTCCATAAGACACATCCGCATAATACATTTATCTTAGCCCGGACTCTTGGTCAGGGCTCTCTGAAACTTGTTCCAGGATCCATGCTTGATGATCTATTGAGGGATGGCTTTGCTT
>VTLG01003420.1_pt1 | contig 14852 bp, 6 predicted proteins | sample 4694571 | NCBI WGS metagenome assembly VTLG01 (sample SAMN12604809, study PRJNA352737) | marine metagenome | biome: ENVO:00000447; feature: ENVO:00000209|ENVO:00000569|ENVO:01000036; material: ENVO:00002151; isolation source: viral sequences binned using virsorter ...
CTGTGAGACTCAAATTTTTTGTCATCCATTTCATATGTCCAACTTATGCTATAACTCCAAGATCCAGTTCTAGGATTCCAATTCTCTGTAGGGGGAGAGTCTACAAACCATTTAGTTACAGAAGTCTGTCCTTTTGGGCTAAATCTATCTATAACAGCTTTTACTGCAATCATAGAATCTCTAACATTGCTAGGCTTAGCCTTCATAGCATCACCGTAGTATGTTGTTCCATCTTTTGGAGTAACCTTATTTTTATTATACACTCCGTCTACAATAGTTCTGTTTATGTCTACATTGCACTCTATGCTTAAGCTTCTTTTCCATTCAGTTTGAGTGTTTATGTTTTGCAGTACAGGTCCAAGCTTTCTCCCTATAACAGCGGTTGAAGCAAACACTCTTCCGGGATAGGTATCATTTACTTGAACAGACTCTGTCTTACATCCCGGAATTGTAAACAGAGGTGTCTGACTAAAGGAGTAGTTATAAGTAATGATTCCAGTATTAGGATTCATGCCTACAGTTTTTGATGTAGGCTCTTTGTTCAGATTTATATTCCCGTAAGAAGATGGGCTATAATCAGCAAGTTCTTGTACTATAGAAGTGGCAGTGAGATGTAACTCTGACTGTATCTCATCATAGTATTTTCTAGCCTGTTCAAACTTAGAGTCAATAGAAGATGTTTCCAGATTAAAGCCAATGTCAATATCGGCTTCTGGATCTTCAACAGCAGGATACCAAACATTTCCTGCTACAGACTCGCAGTCTGTTTGAGTTTCGTGCGAAGTGGTTGCGCCACTAGAGTCTTTACAATGGGCTGCTACGGAAACGGCAGACATCGAAGGAGGGTCTACTAATCCCTCTATACTGCCATTTACAGTCACGCTTAAGAATCCTGTCGCAGGATCTTCACTAACGTTGAAGTCTATCGTTTCTAGAACCTTAGAATGGTCAGGAGCAAAAGTCCAAGTTTCATTAACCTGAAATGAACCACCAAGATGGTCTACTGTTTGGGTTCTATTGTAGTTATAGCCCTCATAGCTATCCGGTAAATTTAAACCTAATCTATCGTAATCGTCTTTATTGTTTAGTATCCCGTCTTCACCTTTAGTGAAGCTTTTACCGTATTTAAGAAGATCATAGACAAAGCCTCTTGCTTGCTGCCAAGCTTCTTGATTTTTCTCTTCATCAAACTGTGTGAAGAAACCATCTGTTTCAAATCCGGGAGCTTGAGTGCTATCGCGATCAAACTTTCTTTTACCAACGGCGCTTACAGTATGTGTGACCGTGTATATTTTATCTACCTTATCTATCTTCTCTTTTAAGTCACCTCCAGTCCAAGTATTGGTCGATGTGAAGTAACCGCCATTTGCTAAGCATTCACTTTTCTTGTCTGTATAGTCAGAGATTCCCGTTCCTAACCATGTTTCTCCAGCAGCTTGACATGCCTCTTGATCTTTAGATTCACCATCACCGCAAGTACCAACAGTTCTGCTTTTACAAGTACCGGCTTCTTCACAAGCTTCTTTTGTTGTAAATGCAGACGCATCACATGTTCCTGTATGTGGTGATTTAGAGTCTCCAGTCACATGCTTTCTCTTGGTCATTCTTTTTTCGTTTTCTTGAATGTCCCAAGTTTCTGTGGCATTGTTAATCAGCCATTTGTCTTTCCAGTCGTCATTATCAGCTACGCCGTCAGGATAAATTAAATGGTTTGATGTCAGCGTTATAGAGTAGGAGGAAAGTGTAGGGTTTCCGGGATTATGCGCTTCAAAGTCTATGCTTTCTACAGTTGGAAAACATTTAAAACCTTGAGTACCATCTCCAGCTACATGCTGTACATGCAGTTGACCACCCTCATTTTTTTTACTAAACAGATTTGATAATGCTCTTTGCTTCTTCTGTAAAGATTTGTAATATTCTGCGGCCTCTAGGCTATCAGGTGTTGGATCAATTCCGTCTGTAACAAAAGCGCCATCTTTATCAGGCGAACCTCTGTCGGCTATCATTGTACCGGTAAGAGTTATATTATATGTAGTACCTAGTATCTCCCCGTTGCCAGCCTTTTCAAAAGACTTAGATATGCTTACAAATGGGGCCGGTATTAAAAAAGACGGTTGTGCTTCACCGTTAGCATGATATGAAATTGGCATTATCTTCTATAGCCTCCAGTGTATAAATTTAATGTCTTGTCGCCTGAACCTATTACGTTTGGCATCGTTAGAGGGAATGTGCCGCTAGGAGCGCCTAAACCTTTCAGGAACATGTTAATATTTTTATTTGTTAATAATGATGGTCTCGGTATGATAGAGCTTGTGCTGTAAAAATCTTCTCTCTTCATAACCAAATTCATTGAGCCACTAGCTTGATAGTTATTTGGCGCTAAAAGATAAAGATCTCTGGAAGTGTTTAGTCCTTCATTCACTTTCATAAACAAAGGAGTTGTTTTATTGAAATGTCCGGCAGTATAAAGAAGCCTTCTATCGTTAACAAAAGCATTTCCTACATTAGGCATAACAATGTTCATGTTTGAGCCAACTAAACCAGTGTTAGCCACGGGACTAATAAACAGAGGCATACGATGCTGGGCATAAGGAACCACATTTGTGTCACCTTGTGCGTATAGATTAGCCGTATTGCTGGTAGGCGTGAACTCGTCCGTTTGTAAGAAAAGATGTAATCTTCTTTCTATCTCTCCACCTCTAACATATAAATTCATGTCAGAGTTTCTTGTTATGCCTGCATTAGCTAGAAGTGTTCCAATACCACTATTACCTAAAGCAGACTCGCTATCCCTATTGATAACCAAAGGCATAGATTGAACTGCCTTTTCTGTCATGACAAACAGGTTGAATATTCCGCTAGACTGCACATATTCTCCACCTGTTATATTTAAGAGTAGATTTTTAGGGCCTTTTTGTCTTCCTATGAAATTGCCGTCATCGTCTAGTAAATCAAAACCCTCGTTGTCTATTCCACTTTGAGTATTAAGTTTGGAAAAAGTGTCAAGACTCTCGAATCTCATTCTTGTAGAATAAATTTTAAACTCAGCGTCATACAGGGTAGGCATGTCGGGATAATGCACACCTAGTCTAAGTTTATGGTCTTCCATCGTACTCTTGTAAGACAAAGAACCGTGTCTAAAGTAGAAATGCGGAAGAACTCCAGAGAAGGTAATTAACTTTTTGTCTCCAGATGGAAGATAGACCATATTGGAGTCCCACTTGATATCAGCGGTATTCGCGGTCTTACGTATAAATTTGGCTGTTAAGTTTACTCCACTTTGATGAGTAGTGTTATTTTCTACCCACATATCTACAGAAACTTTTTTCAGCTGATGGAAGTGTCTAGGAAGCGGAGGAACAGATATATCAAACACAGAAGAGACTGCATTTTGAGTATGACTCCAAAGGTCGTAAGCTCCTCCTCTAGCTTTAGCAGCGCCTACTCCAGAAGACACAACAAACTGAATGTAATCTTTGTCAGTGGCGTTAAAAGAATTAGAAAAAGCCTGTCCTTCTATAGCTCCTCCAGTAGGGGGAACCAGCTCTTGCATGTATTTAGCAAGTCTAACCTGTGAAGAATATAGTTCGTGTATATCTTCAACAGGAATCGCGCTACCAACAACAGCTATTTCGTCATACCAACCCCTGAATGATTTTTCATTAAAAGGAGATTCTTTCTTACCTAATATAAGGTCGGTATTTGCAGATTTGCCGACAGCTCTCGTGAAAGCACCACTTTGGTTTTCTAGCTCACCATTAACATAGATTTTTAGTCTCTCGCCATCATACTGACCCATAACTTGGGACGGCATCGCGTAGCTATCAAATCTCCTTGAGCTTTTAGCGTATTGAGCTACAGGTACACCAGAGATCATAGCATCTGATCTTATGTAATACCTGCCGTCAAAATCACATCCTAAAACAAAGGATGCAGGATCTTTCTTATGCTTAGCCATGATTACAGTGTCAGAAGTATCGCCACTTGGCAAAACTTTAGTGTAAACTGTAAACGCACCGGTATTGACGACCCCACTTCCCATATTAAGATAAGCTGACTTTGATAAATATATAGAAGTCTGCTGAGGTACTTGGTCGCTTATGGAGTTAAGACTTCCAGCTTTTTGCCAAAAAGAAGTTCCACCTTCTATTGCGTAACGACTTGTTGTGGAACCGCCTGTGCATGTTCCTATGGCAGTTTCGCCCCCTAAGCCGTCTCCGCTACCACTGTAGGCAGGAGGATTTTTCGTACAACCATCTTGATAATCACAGTCATCAGTTGCGATTTCTTCCCATACACCATCCAGCCACTCATAAGTTCCAGCACTAAAAGAGCTACAGTTGTCTGCTGTGTTTAAACCACTTCCGGCTATTATTATTTCAGGCTTACCGGCGTACACGCCACTGCCTTCAAACTCCAGCAGAACGTCAAACTTATCTTTTATGCCCTTTTCTGTATTGCCTCTCCAATAACCATGCTCAAGGTTGGGTGAGCCATCCTTGTATATCTCTCTTGGAGTGACAGTTTTTTCTGGGGTAGTGCCTAACCCAGCAAGCATTGTCAGTCCAATGTTATTATTGGAAGTTGCCATTGTCTAATCCTTAAAGTGATCTTCCTCTAAAACGCGGAGGTTTTACGTTATTCTTTCTAGCTATCTGTGGGAAGTGTTTCTTGAGCATATCATTTATGCCTTCTTCAACTTTCTGTCTAGCTGTATCGCCTAGTGCATCTTGCGCTGCATCAAGTATACCCTTCTCGTCAAGTTCAACGTTAACATTAATAGTTCCGCCAACCTCAATTCTAATACCATCCTGCATAGTATTTTGGAAGTCTCTTATATTTGCAGAAAATCTGTTAATAGAATTATCTAAAAGTTCTACAGCTCTAGTTAACATACTAGCATCTATTGAATGACCTCCGCCATCACCTTGCACTAAACCGCCCGTATGTAAATACTGGGCTTTTCCTGAGTTCATTTTTCTCAGGTTGTTTACGCCAATTGATTTAACAGCACTCCTTCTCATTACAAACTCGCCCGGAGTTAACATGGCCGGAACAGTATCAGTTCCTCTTGGTATAAAAGCTCCTTGAGAAGCATATATTAATCCACCTCTTGCTTTAAAGTTATCGGTTGCGACAACTCCTACATTCCCGCCTGAAGCAGCGGCATTTTTAATTTTGATTGCTTCTGCTTCGGCGTTTGCTATTGAAATTTCAGCATTTGCTATAGTCGTGGTAAGAGACGCTATCTTAGTATCTAAAGCGCCCACTTTAGTATTTAGAGAGTCAAAGGTTTCACCAGAAGGTATTTTGTTTAAGGACTCACTCATCGCTTGTAATGTATCTACATCAAGCAGATTGAAGTTTAAGCCAGCATTACCAGCGGCATCCATTCCAGCTTGCGCAGTATTTCGAGCTGCATTTTCTTCTCTACGAAGCATCGCCGGTAACTGATTAGCAACTGAATCCATTAAATCATTTAAATCCATGGCGCCGCCTTTTGCGTTTATGTCGCCAATTACTTTTTGATATAAAGCTTGGGCCATCATCGCGGCTTTTTCTGACTCGACTCCAGACCTTTCCAAGAAACCCTGTGTCTTCGATAGTAACTGCTCTTGGAATTTATCTCTTTGAGTTGCATCTAAGTTGCTGCCAAATAGAAACCCTCCTCTACTTTTTCCTACCGCGTCCTCAAGATCGGTAACGCCTCCAAATAACAACCCGGCCATTTGTTGAGCATCACTAAATCCTCCCGTTAACCCGCCACCGACATCTAATGCCGTTTCAGCTTGCGCTAAAGCTCCTGCAAATCCACCTGCCTGCCCTTGAGCTTTCTTACCTGCGAGGATAGCGGGCATGTTAGTTCTTACAACATCTAATTTGTCGGCGTCCATATTTCTGAAAGCAGCAGGTAGCTCTTTGAATGCAGCTATCTGCTCTTTAAGGGTGGTTCTTTGACCTTCAGCACTTACCTTCTCAGCATTTGCTTGTTCCATTATTTGAGTAAATAATGTTTGTTTTAACTCAGCTATAAATCTAGCTTGTGTTTGTGCTAACCTATCTAAGAACTGTGTTTGATTTTGTTCTAAGTTACCGGTTAGTTGTTCTTGTGCAGCTATAGCCTCTTCATGAGCTTGTAGTATTTGTTGCTGCAATTGTTTTTCTGTTTGGCTGGCTTTAGTAAAGCCTTCTTTTTCTTCTTGTGACAATCTTCGGCCAAGCATTTGTTCAAGCTCAGCTATAGCAATGTCATTTTTGATTTCAGCACCGGTTTTGCCTCCAGCCAATTTAACTGAACCAAACTGATCTAAAACTCCACCTACAGCAGCTCTCATGTCATCAGGTATGCCGGAAAGATTTCCTTGCTTAATAGCTATGGCTGCGGCGTTCATTGCTTTAAGCTGATTTTTTCTACCCTTGTCATCAGCAAACGCAAGTTTATTAATAGCGGCCATTTTCTGCTTACGCTCTTCCATAGCGGCAGCTAAATCATTTTGTAGACCTTCCACTCTTCTTTGAACATCAGTGTATTGTTCAAGCGCGGTCTTAGTTCTATTTGCGGCTTCTTTAAGCTCGGCTAATTCACTAGCGGCTTGCTGTTGTTGAGCAGCTAAGTTTCCGGTAGCTGCTGCTTCGCCGCTTTTTAGTCTTGTAAGCTCTTCTTCTTTTGCAGCTATTTGTGTTTGAATTGAACTAAGGGTTTGACCCAGTGACGCTGGACTATTTACTCCCTCAGTACCTCCTTTTATGATTCCTTGAACACTACCGCTAGCGCCACCAAACAAAGTGTTCTGTAATCCTTGCTGGAAGTTTGCTTCACCCTGAGCGCCAGTAATCTTTTTGCCATCAAACTGTTGCTGTTGTTTTAACATAGCAAATCTAAGATCTGTCTCTTTTTGCATAGACTTGCTAATCTTCATTGCAAGCTCAGATCTTTTCTTGAACGCTTTTTCTAATACGGCGTTTTGCTGGTCTAGTAGTTTAGCGGCTTCTTGGAACGGCTTGACTAAATTATCTAGGCCTCCAACTAGTTCTTCAGAAACCTTAAAAGCATCTTGTGCAATCTTAGCGGCGAGACTTTGACCTTCTTCAGTATTCAAATCCATAGTACCAAGCTTGGCTCTGATGGTTTCTTCTACTCTTGCTGGCAAAGGCCCCATTGAAGACTCTAGTCTTTTTATAATGATGTCTGCTGGATTCTCTCCTTTTAATGCTCCAGCTTTTATTTCTTCTATACTACTAGCAAGAACTGTAGGAAGTTTTTTCTGCACAACAGAAGTAGCTTTCACAATAGGTGCAAGATCAGCTCCTTGTTGACCCATTATAGAAACTAGATTATCCATAGCTTGTTCAAATTGGTCGGTGTTAAAAGCAGTGGCAGTAGCACCGGCAACATTAGTTCCAGTGTTCGATATTCCACCAAAGCTGTCTAATCCATTGCCAAAGTTTTCTAGAGAATTTCCCATGGATGCTGTAACGTGAGACATATGTTCAAAGACACTAGTCAGGTTATTTGCAGCTACTAATAGCCTAGTGTTTGCCTCTGCCGCTTTTGCAGCTGCTTCTTGAGCTTTCCTTGCTTTCTCTTGTATTTTTATTTGGTCTTCTATTTGTTTCTTCAATTTAGAAAATGGTATTTTTGCTAGAGTAGCAAAATTGCGTAAGAATTGATCTCCAACAGTATTTTTAAGCTGGTCGAATGATTGAGAACTGGCAGTAACTTTATTTATATACTGCTGTAGTTTAGGCACAGCTTCTTTTATTTGACCATTGAGGTCATCAAAATCTCCTGTACCAACCCTAACGTCTTGGAACCTATCTAGCATCGCTTGTGCGCCCATTGCTATTTTAGTGGCCACAACACCTACAGTAGCTTTGCCAGCAAGAAAGTCATCAATAGCAGTAGTAAAACCCTTCATTATTTCATTGAATTTAAAAGCTCTCATTGCTGCATCAGCAGCTTCGGTAGCATCCATAAAGCCGATGACACCACCTACAGCAGCACCTATAGCTATGCCAAATGGTCCAAGTATTGCACCCATTGCTGCTCCTGTAGCAGCTCCACTTACTATTCCAGAACCTACAGCCATCTCTCTGTCAAAATCACTACCGCCGGTTTCTTCTATATTTTTTAAGAAGTGGTCTTGTACTGCGTTCGCAGCCATTGTCACTCCTACTCCAAGAAGTCCAGCTACACCAATCAAGTTTCTAAATTTTTTGCCAAGTTTGACGGTATCTTTTGTAAACTGTGAGGCTTGCTTACCAAATGAATCGACATGTTTGGTCATTGACTCGGATACATATTTCTCCAACTTTGGCCCCTTCAAGCCCATCTTACTTCCTCTTGCGAGAGCTTGCTTTGCAATTCCCGCCGTCTTTCCACTTTTCATCGCCATTCCTAATTGGTTGGCCCTTGTGAAACTCGCCTGTGCCGCAGGATTATTCATCATGCTGAATCCAGCCATCCTCTGCGATAGCGCATTACCAAGCTTACCCACGCCCGGCACTTTTCCAAGCATACCCCCTTTTAAAGCTTTAGTAATACCACCGATTTTCTCCGCCGCTATGCCTGCAACTCTAGCGGCTGTTTCACTTTTTATGGCGACCAATAAAAATCCCATGGTCGTAACCGCAGAAGTTACACTTGCAATAAGCTCTTGTATTTTTTCACTAGCACCTCCTAACGAAGATGCAAACATAGAGACATATTCAAGAGCTATCATAGCTCCAAACACTTTGCCCGACCCTACGTTACCACCGGTATTGAAACCTACTGCACCACCTCTAGCATAACCCTTTACGCCAGCGTTGTTCATTGTTTTTAGATTGCCGTAACCAATTTGTTGTGCGGACTTTTTATTGATTACAAATTCGCCGGGAGTCAAGAGAGCAGGAACGGTATCTGAACCGGCTACGCCACCACCCTTATTAAATTTAGATGCATTTTCATATAAAATAGAACCTATTGACAATTTGTGCCTGTCTAGATCGGCACTCAGACGACTTCCTCTAATAGAAGAGTCAATCGATGCTTGCCCATAAGCCTTACCCATCATAATTGAATTGCTGGTTCTTTCACCTCTAGATCTAGCTTCTACCCATTTAGCACCTCGTTTGCCATCAAATCTTTGATTTCCGCCCGTAGTTCCGGGAACCTCTCTCATCAAACCGGTTTGTGCTAAAACAGCTTCAAACTGAGCGCCAGTCATGCTCTTTGGGCTAGGATACATTCTTTTGGAAACTCTTCTTGATTTACCTCCACCCGGTGGTCCTCCAATAACCCTCCAATAACCGGTCTTCGTTATCTTTCCAGTCTCTGGATTTTTCCTTTTTTCATCTATAAATCTTATAGGATATCTCCTCACCCCTTGAGATAATCCTAACGTATCGCTATCATTAAATTGTGTCTTTGAACTAATAGGGCCGTGTTCGTCTGGGTTGTTCAGTCCGGTGGCTCGTCTAACAATTCTTTTCTGCATATCTGCCGTGCGAACAGAAGAAGCTCGAACAGAACCACCACCAGCATACTTGTTCATAGCATGAAGGCGGTCAGCACCTATAGACTGAACAGCACTCTTTCTAAGAACAAACTCTCCGGGAGTTAATACTGCTGGTACGCTATCAGTGTTACCACTTCCGGGAACAACACCACCTCTATTGAATCCCATCATCCTTCCAGCGCCCTTTGTCATAAACTGCAAGCCTTTAAGCGCTCCAAGCCCTGCTAGCATTGGAAGTATAGGACCCAGTTTATCAGCTAAGCTAACTAAAGCTTTAGCAAGAGCTAAAACAGTATCAGCAAGAGCTTTAAATGCTGTACTCTCTGTTATAGTACGAAATAGTTCCTTGAATTCTTCTTTTATCTTTGTAATTTTGTTGCCTAAGCCTTCTTGTGCTTTTTCCGCATCTTTAGCTAAACTTGCACTCCCGCTTTGAGCAACATTCAAGGCTGACTGAGCAATACCAAATTGTTGTATCAATGGAATAACTTTTGAAACCTGACGGAAGCCACCAAGCTGTTCAATTATCTGAGCGTACCTTACATCTTTTGGGTCTAGGTCTATTAAAGCAGCGTTTAATCTTTTAACAGCTTCAAACGGGCCTACAAAAGTACCATCAAGATTTTGAAGCTCAACACCAAACTGTTTTAAGAACTGAATGGTTCTTGGTCTCTGCATACGCGTAAATATAGTACGGAAACCTGTAGCAATAGTCTCTGCGGTTTCACGAGTTGTACTTCTAACAGCGGTGAACAAAGCTATAAGTTCATTAAGTTCACCACCCGCAGATTTAAATGCACCACCAGCTCTTCTTATCGCTACACCAATATCAGACGCTTCAACAGCAAACTGGCCAGCGACAGCATTGATAGAACCAAGAACGCCTTCTAGACCAGAAGCTTCAATCTTAAACTGACGCATAGCTGCAATAGCGGTTTCTGTAGTATTAGTGATGTCATCAAAAGTAGCTGCGAGACTTGATTTAGCAAGAGCATCAAGAGAAACCTTAACATCTGCCGCGCTCATACCAGTTTGAGCTAAAACACGAGATACTTTGACTAAAGAAGCTGAAGAAACACCAAGACCTACGGACAATTTGCTAATAGTTCTTGTTAACTCTTGAAGAGATTGCATTGATCGACCAGTAACCTGACCAACCTTTATCATTTCTTTTTCAAAAGCTATAGCATCTTTAATACCATCACGTATAGTATTAGTAAATCCATTTATAATAGCTCTAGCTATGTCGTATCTAAATACTTGTTTTAAAGCGCCTCCCAATGCTCTCTCAAACTTGTTCATTCCAGCACTAGCTTGTTTAGAAAGCTTAGTGGTATTCTTAACAGCATTATTTAGATTAGTAATTTGCTGTTGCGCTTGCTTAGAAACCTGAACGTTAACAGGTACATTGACATTACTCAATTGTTTTTGTATTTGAGTAGCTACCTGTTTTGCATTCTTTGGCGCTTGTAAAGCGATTTGAGCTGTGAGTACAAACTTTGACATTTACGTACCTTAAAAAAAATGGGCATACCGGTAGCGCAAACTAACTACGATATACCCACTTTCCAATAATACTATTCGGTTTTTGTTGTAGCTCTTTTGCTACGAGCTTTGGTGGCAGGTTTTTTCTCTGCCTCTTCTTCCTTTGCTTCTTCCTCTTTTGTAACAGGCTTACCTTTATCGTCTAAGAAAGGCTTTTTGTTTGGATTAACATATCTGCCTCTCTCATCAATTTGGTTACCCTCTATATCAACCGTGTTACCTTCTTCATCAACTCTTCTTCCAAGATCGTCAACCTTGTTGCCTTCAAAATCTACTAGATCTCCATCTTCATTAACGTACCTGAGTTTTTCATCTACAAACCCATAGTCAAGAAGGAATTCATTTTCTGGTAAATTTTTGTCATAGTCCTTGTCTAGGCCATACATAGTCTCAGCAAACTTGGCGGCACAAGCGACAACGTATGGTTCATTTCCTGCATCATCATATTCTTGAACGCTATCAAAGACTTGTTGATTTTCTTCGTCTTTAATAACACGATGTAAAAGGAAGTTAAATCTATAGTTATCTGCTTGTCCTTCTGCTGTATTGGCATCCATCGTTGTACGTTCTGAGATAAGCTCTGAGAATTCCAGTCTTTGACTTCTCATCTCATGAGCAATCTCTTTAGCTTCGGAAAGTTTGATACCACCGTCGCCAAGCCTCTTTTCGTTTGCGGCCATGGATTTAAGTAGTTCTACATACTTCTCTTGCTTCTCGTCAGTCCAGATGCCTTGTTCTTGCATAACAACGTCAAGCTTTTGTCTGAGAATAGCTCCTGATTCTAGGGCATCTCTAAAAGCACGGTTATATGCTAGTTGTGCGTCTTTAATATCTCTGGAAGTAGGGCTTGTAACAAAAACAACTTTCTTGTTACCTTCCAAATCTACGGATTCTATTTTATTTCTATTCTCTTCCTTCATCTTCTTCTCCTTCAAGAGTCGTTCTATTTACCACTGGCAAGGTCATTTGATACCTTAGCCACTTAATATCATATTGAGCAAACTCAGCTTCTAGGTTTCTGTTTTGATTGTTGCCCCTGTCCAGTATTTCTGAACGGACTTTATCATATATACCTTTAGCGTGTTCCTGCTCAGGAGTAAGTTGTTCGTTAGAGCCGTGACCCCAAAGAAAACCAAAATGCTCCTCAACAGTACTCAAAGCCCCTATCATTGTTGTTTGGACTTTTTTCTTTGATATCTTAAGTAATCTTTCCTTAGATATATCTTTATATTGAGCTTCTTTGTCTAGCTTGAACTTTTCATGCTTCCTAATCATCTCGTCATAGTTAGAATCCTGCATACTATCTTCCTTTCTGCTGATTCATTGATTGGTCAACTTTCCTCATCTGAACATCTTTGAATCCGCCATATTTGACTTCTCCTTCTTGTTCAAGCTGCGCTAGTCTTTGCTGTTTAACATGAGCTGCTCCAGCATCGTTCAGTCTGTCAACCTTTGCTTTATCTCTTGATGAAGGTGCATAAACGAATACTTCGTCAGCTCCTTCATGTTTATTATTTAGCTCGTCAGCTAAGCTTCCTTCTCTTTCTCTTTCCTTTTCTCTTCTTTTCTTTATGAGCCAACCATCTAAAGCATCATTGTCATCCACTATTTCTTGTGGAGGGTAGTCCATAGCCTCTTGTATGTTGCTATAGAACTTGGTCCATATAATTATTTGTTTTTGATCGTGCGTATACTCTAAGGGGTTTTCATTATCAAAAGGCCTGCCATCAGTGTAACTCCAAATTGTTGTCCAAGGATCTGTTCTTGCTAATATCCTCAAATATTCTTCGGAAAGTATGGAGTCTCTGTACTTCGTTAAAACCTTCTGTATTGTTGCGTGTTTCCAATCATAAGGACTTCCATCCTCATATTTTGTAGACTTTTGTATTAACCAATTCCATCTAGCATAAGATGCTAGTCCGTCAGAGTTTATATAATCGTATGAGTGCTTGCTCGAAAGTAGTTCTAAATTTCTTTTTTTATGTTCTTCAAGCTCTTTTCTGTAGACTTCTTGCACAGAACTCTGAAAGTATGAGTCGTATATCCCAACTTTGCAGTCTTCTATTTTTTCTACGAGTTCATCTAATTCATCTTGCAGTATATTATTCCATATACTATTTCTAATTAGAAACTCTTCAAAATCTTCTCCGTGCAAGTTTCCTGCTTTTATAGCATCTTTAAATGATTGCTTGTATACTTCTTGGGCTTCAAAGTATTCTTCTACAGATAAAGGATGTACAAAAACATCTACATTTTCTGCTACACTTATTTTTGAATAAGGTAAGCACAGTCTTCCTACAAAAAATTCCCGTTCATGAAGTTCCATATAGAACCCCCTGCGGGAATGCTAGTTGGTCCATCTATTTTTTCCTAAAATGGTCAGTTGTTTTACTCGCTACGCTGTCCTGCTGCTATAAGCATATATGTTTATATGTAGCTATCGCAAAAAACTGACAAAGTTCAAGGGGTGGAAACCACCCCTCAAACAAAGTCTTTTATTTATGCATAATAAGTTGATGCATGTGATGTAACAGTTAAGTCGTTGAAATTACGATATGAGTATGTAATGGTAGCATTAGCACCGCCAGTGTCACCACCACCCCAAGTCACTGAAGTAAGTTTATTTTTAGATCCAACGTCAATTGTTGCAATCGTATCCGCGTGCGCAGTTCCAGCGGTTGTTGCTGCGGCATCATCTTTTGTATCAATGAAGAACTTAACAGCTCTTTCAGCCACATTAGACGTTTCAGGCTTAGCGTTAACATTGTCAGCGCCTCTTGCCAAAACTTCAATTTCAGTTGTTACTTCAACGGGGTAACTAACGTATCTGTAATAAGGAAGTTTCTGACCAAGAACATTAATTTCTTCACGGCCAAAGTCTACACTTACTGAAACACTTGTAATTTTTTCGCTGATTGCTCCTGCACCACCGCTAAGGTCATGAGAGATAGAAGTTGTACCGGCAGAAGGCGTATAGATACGAACGTTATTTCTTCTCATAACTGTGTCAGTTCCACCCTGAGTACCTGTCGGCGCTCCAGTTATCCCTGCGGTAGGTGAACTATGCCAAACTTTATGGTTTCCTACCATAGTTACAGATTCAGTTAAGTTACCATCTGTAGCTAAGGTAAATGATGCGGATGACATATACATACCAGAACAATACACTTGATCTTCTGGAGGAGCGTTATCGCCTGCATTATCATTGGCGTCTCCTGTTAAAGAAAACCAAACGTCAACTTTTGTGTTTTGCATAGCAGAAATTGAAGTAGCAGTGTCATCGGTAACTCCAGCAGCACGGCTATATAGCAATTTATGCTTATCAATGACTCTTTCAATTGTGATTTCTACATCAGGTACTTCTTCTACGTCTTCATAAAGAGAGAGCTGGCCAAGCTCAAATACCTGTTCTAAGTTAAAAGATGTTGTAATTCCAACACTTTGTACACCAGAGACGAACTTTGCTTCTGCTATAGCAGCTTTTTCAGTGCCGTAGAAGTCACCGTTCGACCCTTCTGGCGCAATACCAAGCGCCTGAATAGCCCAATATATACGATTATATGACATTTATACTCTCCTTAAAGGATTTTTCTTTTTTGTCTACTTTATTATACACCAATAGAGGTTTTTATTAGCTAATTACCTCGGTAGTCAACCTGACTACTCCATGGTACAAGTTAGGTCCAAAAGAGTCACTTTTTTGAACTTTAGCGTTTTTAAAAGTGAGCATTCCCTCTTGTATTCCTCCATATCTATAGCCTCCATTACCACTGGAATCGACTAATGTGGGGTACATTAAGGAATTAA